>Ga0209803_1000015_pt1 | contig 103694 bp, 84 predicted proteins | sample GraSoiAngelo_138_FD_185895 | JGI IMG/M metagenome (GOLD analysis project Ga0209803, IMG submission 185895) | Grasslands soil microbial communities from the Angelo Coastal Reserve, California, USA - 14_0929_09_40cm (SPAdes) (version 2) | ecosystem: Environmental > Terrestrial > Soil > Grasslands...
CGCTGTGGACGGCCGTCAGGACCAATACCGCTAGCCCAAGTCGTACGAACGAAGTTCCTAGCCGTCAGAACGCGGCCATCAGTCCGGTCAAGCACGTAGAAAAAGCCGTTCTTGTCGGCGTGTAGCAGGAGTTTTCGATCGCTGCCCTGATACTTCGTGTCAACCAGCACCAGCGGCGCATTTGCGTCCCAGTCGTGGACGTCATGGGGAGTGACCTGGTAATGCCATTTCAACTTGCCGGTATCAGGGTTCAACGCGAGGATGCAATTCGTATAGAGGTTGTCGCCAGACCGGTCGCGATCGTCGGAATCGGGGAAAGGGTTGCCAGTGGACCAGTACAGAGTATCCGTCTCTGGATCATAAGAACCGGTCAGCCAGGTTGAGCCGCCGCCAAGTGCAGGTTCTTTGCTTCCCCAGGTCTCAAGAGCTGGTTCCCCTTTACTTGGAATTGTCCAGAACCGCCACACGCGTTCGCCAGTCGAAGCTTTGTAAGCAGCAACAAATCCACGAATGCCCCAATCAGCGCCAGAAACCCCCGCAATCACCAGATCTTTGACGATAAGCGGGGCCAGTGTCGAACCATAGTGCTGAGGTTCATCTGGCATTACGACTTCCCACATCACATGCCCCGTGGTCCGGTTCAAGGCAATCAGATGCGCACTATCCGTCACCATGAATACTTTGTCGACGAGGACAGCCACGCCACGGTTCGTACCCAAAGCCGCGTCTCCAACGAGTTCGCGAGTACGCGGGCGCGAATACCCCCAAATCTCGCGGCCTGTGAGCGGATCCAGCGCAAAGGCGGCATTTGGGCCGGTCACGTACATGATGCCGTCGGCAACGACAGGCGTCGTTTCGAGTCCGAAGTAGCGCATGTTCTCAACGAAATAGTTTGTATCGGGCAGCGAGTTCTTCCATAAAGGAACAGAGAAGATCCACTTCAGAGTCAGGTCGTGCACATTTGTTTTGTTGATTTGAGTAAGTTCGCTGTAGCGGTTTCCGCTCAGCTTACCATTGTAGGTCAGCCACTCCCCCGGCTTCGGATTTGAGATTCTCGCAAAGTCGATTCCCGCCACCTTGGACGGCTGAGACTTAGGGCTTCCAACGCCGACGCCCGTCCGCTTGCACAAATAAGCTATTAGATGCTGTAGCTCTTCAGGGCTGGCTTTGACAGGCGGCATTATCGATTGCTTTTCTTCCGTAATTGCTGAGATCTCTCCCTGTTGAATAAGGTGGAGCTGCCCGGTTAGATCCTGCAGCCGGATATCAAAATTACTGCGATTCCTCACAAATCCCCGAATGGTGCTTCCATTCCGCAGTTGAGCGTTAGCGAGTTCGTAACCGGGCGCGATTCGTGAATTCGGATTCACCAGCTTCGCTTGAATTTCGTCGACGGTCATTTCCCGGCCCACGTTCGATAAGTCAGGACCTATCGCCGCTCCGGCGCCGGAAATCATGTGACACGAAGCGCACTGTCCCTTACCAAAGAAAAATGACTCTCCTGCTGTCGGGTCGCCGCCCACGGTGCTTTCCGCGGACGGAGCATTCAGGGAGCGCACCAATGCTACGAGGGCATCGAGCTCGTGAGGCGACAAGTCGAAACCAGGCATCCCCGAGCGCGGAACGCCCTTGCGTATCAGGTCCCGCAAGTCCTGAACAGAACGTTCACGTAACCCTTGGTTTCCCGCAAGCCCGGGGGCATTGTCTGTCCCATGGGCATCAGCGCCATGGCAACCTGCGCACAGTTGTGCGTATATTCTCGTGCTTTCCCTCACATTTGAGGGCGTAGTTGGAGTATTCTGCGCGACTACCGACACCGCGCTCAAAACAACCAAGTCAATCAGAGACCTCGCAACTCGAGATGCGGACGAGCGCTGGAAAAAGCACGATTGTTGCGCGTTAGTCGGGGTCTTCATCAACCGGCGATATCCTCCCCATCCCCTGGTGAGGAAAGGCGATTTCGCAAAGGAATCGCGTGGCGAGCGTCTATGTCAGTGCTCCCAGACCAGGTCCATTTAGGTTCGTGGTGCGAATCATTCCATCCTTGACAAGGAAGACTCCTGGGAACTTCTCCTGCCAAGCCTTGTTCGCTATCGGCACGTACTGCCGGGCATTCGCCTCGACTGCCGTCACGCCCGGCACGCGCGCCGCGAGTCCAACCGAGTGTACGAGGGATGCGCCGGGACAGGTCAGATCTTGAACGCAGCGAAACATCTTGTATTTCTGCGCAGCGGCAGCCATGAGTAGCGCTTGGCTATGTCCCTTGCAAGCTTTGAGCGCCACCCCCGTATAGCCCAGCTCCCGTGCTAGCATCAGCCTGTCGAGCCCTGTCAGCGATTCGTCAATCACGACCGGTCTCAACTTGGCCGCTTCATGCATGGTATTCTCTCGGTGTTTCTCCAAATCTCGCGCCGTGGGTTGTTCAATGTATCGAATCTTTTCGAAACCCTGCGGCGCCTTCTCCTTCAGACGGCGGAGAAATTCCAGCAAATAGCCTACGTTGGGACATCGCTCGTTAAAGTCAAGAGAGTACGCCCAAGTTATTACCCTGCGCTGTGTTTGAACCTCAGTCGTTGTGCGGTCGATCCGTACGACGCGGTCGAGGTCCCACTCCAAATCGTCGCCGGCCAATTTGATCTTAATGTGGGTCAGGCCGTTGTAACGAATCCAACCCGACAAAGTCTCAGGTAAGCCGTCGTCCGTCGGTTTTCTGATATCCGAATCTTCGATTGCATCCGAGGCTCCAACCGAATGGTAGAGGGCCAGGCGTGCGCTCGGCTCCATCAACAGATATCGGTCCAGGTATTCGCTTTTGAATTCCGGCCCCAGGTAATGCGACAGATCGTGCGTCATGAAATCACGTCCATACGTATGGTACGAGCTGAGGCCATGAACTTTTCCGAAGGCATCGTGAAGGGCCGCATCAAAGGCGCTGGCTGTAACCAGCACGCACAGTTTCGGAATGGGCTCTTCGAGTTGCAGGCGGCGCGAAACTTCATCTGCTGCTGTCATGTATTCTGGTTCCAGGGCCCCGTTGATGTCGATCGGGTGGGCGGTCTCCTTGAAGTCCGCTGTGATATTTCTAACACGTTTGGCCAGCGCTTTCATTGCTCCGAGCGTCTTGTCGTAAGACATCCGCTCCGAAGGGAATGACCAGATGTTCCCCATCGGCATTGAGCCAAAACCATGAGCCGAGCGGCCGTTTGTGACGTGCGCGACGCACCGCACATTCAAGATTGTGGCGCGGTCCACTTCTTTGCCAGCGAACTTGTAAGGAGTGCGATACCGAAACTCATCGTAGTCGTATGACACGTCATCGATTCGGATGCCAGTTGGCTTTGTCGTCAAAGTGTAGAACGTATTCCAGCGCCGGAACGCAAGAGGGACTGAAAGCGAGGCCAAAGGCGCGGTGCACAAGAATTCCCGCCGGCTGAGTTGGTTGCGTTTCTGGAGTCGCCGCTGGTTCTTAGCGCTCACCTGGTATCGCTCCGTAGCCTTCACGCAAGCGTGCCTTCAGGAATTGGAGATCTCGCCGGAGAGCAGCGACAATGTTCTCCTCTCTTGCCGCCGCAGTTTCCCCCGGCACGTCGTACTCGAGGTGCAGCGAAATGGGGCCTTGAAAACCACCCGCGGCCAGCGCATTCGCAAAATACCTCCAATCCACCATGCCTTCTCCCAGTGGACAGTTTTTGGCTGTCCAAACGTTCTCCAGCTTCTCCCATCGAAAGTCCTTGACCGCCACCATCCTTAAGCGAGGCATCACCAGGTTCGTTGCGATCTTCCAGCCGCCCACTCCGCCTTCGGCCACGGCATGACGTGCGTCGAAGTAGAAGCCAGCCCACTTAGGATCAAGGGCGTCGATCACCGAGGCCATGTCCCAAACCTGTGCTCCGATGTACTCTTCATGATTGTGGTAACCCGCCTGGATTCCATATTGTTTGCTGAGCGTGACCAGGCCGCGGAACTGACCGGCTGCCTCTTCGAGTTCTCGCCGCACGTTGACCATCTTATACTGGTAATAACCCGGCTTGAAGAATGGGATCGAAAGCTTGGCCGCTGTCGAGAAGATTACGCGCGCTGCCGGGTCGTCCGCAGAAGTGAGCTCAGTAGTGATCATAGGAACATCTAACCCTTCTTCGCGGATAGCGACCACCGCTTTAGGAAGATCTTCGGCAGCGCGCTCAGGCTGTACATGTCCTCCCCTGCGTACCGTCAGGTCAATTCCGCCGAATCCCAGACTCTTGGCGGCTTGAGCGAGACGACGCCAATCCATCCCTGGCAGTGGCTTCGAGAAGAGGCAAAGAGTCCCGGTATAGGCAGCGCCGGGAGGCGACCCTGAAGATTCGGCCAGACTTAGGGTTACAGCGCAAGCCGCTGCAGAGCATGCTCCGAGAAAATCTCGTCGCGAGAGTTCGTTGGACATGATTCTCTCCTTCTATTTCCTGTGCTCAAACCCAGCGATCGAACGAGTCGATCATTTTCCGCTGGGCCTGGAGCGGAAACTTGTGAGGGCCGTTGAAAAACAGTGTGTCGAACCGCCAGACGAGCATTGCCGCCCCAAGGCAAATCCCGAGCGGAGAGTATTCCGGAAGGCAATATCGGTTTCAATCAGCTTTCCCTTCCCCAGTAATAAAAGCCTCCGAGGTCATGCAGTGCCACGACTGCAGGGACGGGAACTTGGCGCGCTTGGGAATGAGAAAATAGCGGGCACTTCCAGATCCGGAGTAGTCCAGAAGTTCAACCGCTCGCCCGCCTAGGCTCCTCGATCTACGCGCTTGAGGATTTGACATCGGATACTGTTGGGTGATGACAACGACCTGCTACGGAAAATGCTTTGCATTCCTGAGTCCCCGCTTTAGGAATTCAATCCCCCGCACTACGAACAACATCCGCGCTGTCAAGTCGAAGCGAATCAATAGAAAATCGTGAAATTACCTTGATGATCGACAAAGATACTTGGTAATCCCCACACAGGAACTCCCGATGCGCTATGTTGTCCGCCTGCTGCCTTGCCGGTACCGTCAAAGAGCTGCCATGCGAGCGAGCCCCCTTTCGACCAACCTGTTCCTTCCGTCCAAGCTAACAGCACCTGCCCGTTAACGCTTGCGGTGACCGCAGGGTGCTTTCGTTTGTTGCTTTCGCCAGGCGCGGGGGTGGCGGCAGAAAGGCGCAACGATATGGGGTCAATCGAGCTGAAGTAAACCTGCCCCGCAGTCTCCCAGGCGGCAAGGAGGCGGTGTCCACCTTCACTCAGATAGGCTGTGCTCATGGGACAGGCGTTGAGTTCCCAAGGCCCAACTCTGGTGGTGCGAAAGGTTTGCCCTTGGTCTGTCGAAGCAAGGAGGGTCATGTCTCGATGCACACTTTCCGTTGCTGCTCGGTACAAAATAAAGAGCGTCCCGTGATCATCTGCAAAGGCGCGCATACCGCAGCATCCGCATGCCCCAAGTGAAGCTGGCGAGATCGGCATCTCGCGCGCAAACGTCTTGCCTTCATCTGTAGAACGCGCCAGATAGACGCGACGATGACTCTCACCCGGCTCTGCACCCGCCGCGTGCCAGACAGCATAAACGTCGCCGCGCGCGTCCGCGGCTATAGATATCCCGCCATCGCCGCCTGTGGCGTATTGCATCAAGTTGCGCTGGGGCTCGAAAGCTGCGTGCGAATCATTGAGCCGCGAGAAAAACACCGCCATCGAGTTGGAGGGATCGCCCGAGCCGGCCTGCGAGCCAAACCAGATCACGTAGACTCGCCCGTTGCGCCCGACGGCGAGTTGTGGCCCTCGCACAGTGCCAATTGCGATCGCGCGGCCTGGCTGACTATTAACGCGAATCGGTTCCCAGAAGTCCTTTCCGTTGGGCTTACGCGAAACGTATTCGATATCCCCGCCCGACGCATCCCCGTTGAAATAGATCATGTGCAGCACACCGTCGCGGTCCAACACAGTTTGTGGCTGAATTCCTTCGTGCGGCGTGCGAAGCAGTGTAACTTGAGAGGTCTCACCAGCTCTGACGTGCTTTGAGTGAACACATAAAACGGGGATCGTCACGAAAGTCAAACAAAACGCAATTGTGATTGTTCTTCGCCCCATGCCTCTTCCTACAGTCCATCTTAGCGCATGACTATGTAGCTCCGCGATTGTAGCGAGTATCCAAAAAAGCGTAAAGAAGGACGGTTTTCGGGGAATGGAGATTCGTCGAGGCCTCGCGGGGTCCTGCATGCTACATTTTGGAGACTTCCGCCAACCTGACAACAGTCTCTGCCTTTGAGAACGCGCTCGGCTGAGCCGCTCTGCCGCTCCCTACCTGACGGCTGCCGTGAATTCACCGTAGAAGGTAGCGGTGTCCTGACCAGGCCTGCGATCTTTTATATGGATGGCTTGGGTTGGCCCCTGTTGACTGAACGATTCGAGCGCTCGACCGTATTCCTTTGTGACCTCACTGGCAGGCAATTCATGTCCCAGTGGGTCGGTACCATTCACATCCAGACATTGGCGCTAGGGCGGCTACCAAATCCTGCAAATCGTAGTATTTCAACATCCCGGGAGAAACGCCTTCTAGGATGCGCCGATGGACCCGGCTGCTCACAACCGACTCGTAGGAAACCAGCATTCCGTCCAACATTACCCTTCGGATCTTGCCATCAAGCACCGCGGCGTAAAGCAACGGCAAAGCGCCCTCGTCTTTTCCGTATCCATAGACTTGATTTGGATCGACCCCCTTGCGCGATGTGAGAACATCGACGCCACGCGAGATGTCTAAAGCGCGCATTCCTGCCATGGTCTTGCCGACAAGAAGCGCTGTCATGATGTCGTTAAAGTCCCCGAAATAGTGGTCGAATTCCCGGCTGTTCACATCCGTGTCGACTCTGGTTTCCCCCGTTCCCCACGCATCGATGGAAAGGACAACCGTCGCCTCCACCCGCTTTCGCAATACCGTCGCATATCGAGTCTGGATGCCCCTTGCCTTTTCGCTCGACGAGCTCGACCTCTAGCTCCACGGCGAGTGCTCCAGTTGCTCTACGATAATCTCCGCCATCTATACTATCTGTATCTCCCTGTTTGCGTTCTCAATAAGCAGCCACTATATACGCCTTTGCTAGCTTTGCTAGCTTTCACCTTTGAGAATTGAGTTTTAAACTGCTAAACTGCGTGGACGTTTGGGAGAATTGTCCGATGGCCAAGAAAGAATCTGGCCCAGGAAGGCCGCAGGGCGGTCAGCTATTGCTGCAAAAAGGGACAGGGCCTTCCGACGAGGAAGTTCTGACCACTTCGCCGGAAAAGAATAAGGAAACTCGCTCGACGGATGCGTCGGCGGCCGAATCTGCGCTCACCGCTCAAGCTGCTGAGCCCTCCGCGTCGAAGCCTTTTCCTATCGTTGGCATCGGCGCGTCGGCGGGTGGCCTGGAAGCTTTCACAGCTTTTCTCAAAGCGTTGCCTGCGGACACGGGCATGGCCTTTGTGCTGATCCAGCACATGGACCCGACGCACGAAAGCATGTTGAACCGGCTGCTGGCGAAAGATACTGCGATGAACGTTACGCAGATAGTGGACGGCATGGATGTAGAGCCGAACCGTGTCTATGTAATCGCTCCCAATACCGAAGCGACAATTCGAGGCGGGCTTTTGAAATTGATGATTCGACCCACCGGGTCCATTCGGCACACCCCGATCGACACCTTCCTGTGCTCTCTTGCAGAAGATCAGAAGACCAAAGCGATCGGCATAATTCTGTCTGGGATTGGGTCGGATGGAACCAAGGGATTGCAGGCCATCAAGGCCGAGGGAGGCATTACCTTCGCGCAGGATGAAGCAAGTGCAAAGTATCCAGCAATGCCGCTAACCGCAGTGGCTGCAGGGTGTGTGGATCTCGTACTTCCGCCAGAGAGGCTAGCGCGGGAATTGGCCCGGTTGATCCGGCACCCGTATCTGGAAATCGCGGCGGAAGCGGTTGCACCGGAAACTTCTCCCGTAGAAAATGGCGGTCTGCGCAAAATCTTTCGCCTTCTCCGGACCGCAACCGGAGTGGATTTCGCGAATTACAAGCAGACGACCGTCCGGCGACGGATTGCCCGAAGAATGCTGGTTCGACGATGCGACACATTACCCGATTACGCCAAGTACGTTGGGGAGCACCCGGACGAAGTGAAAGCTTTGTTCGAAGACGCGCTAATTCATGTCACCGGCTTCTTCCGAGATCCGGGAGCATTTGAGTATCTGAAGACCTCCGTCTTTCCACAAATATTCTCACTCCTGGAGCCAGGGGAACCCGTCCGGATCTGGGTGCCCGGATGCTCCCGTGGTGAGGAAGTCCATTCCATCGCCATGGCGCTGAGTGAGTTCTTGGGCGACAGTGCCGCTCAGACCAGAATTCAGATCTTCGCTACCGACATCAGTGACAAAGACATTCAGAAGGCGAGGGCGGCGGTTTATTCCGAATCCTTGACGGCCGACCTTTCACGGGAGCAATTGCGCCGGTTCTTCACCAAGATCGAGGGTGGCTACCAAATCATCAAAGAGCTTCGTGAACTATGTGTGTTCGCCCGGCACGATGTGACCAGGGACCCTCCCTTTTCGCGGATGGATCTGATCAGTTGCCGGAACCTGCTGATTTATTTTACCACCCCTCTCCAAAGGAAGGTTCTGGGCTATTTTCACTACGCTCTCAAGCCAACGGGATTTCTGCTCCTGGGCAAGTCAGAAAGCGTCGGCGCTGCGCCCGCCCTGTTCTCGCTGAGCGACCGCAGAGCGAACGTTTATACACGGGTGATGTCGCCTGGGCAGGTGGTAACTGAATTCCGTGCGGCGGCTGAGCCGGAATTCAAGACAATGGCCCCTGCCGCCGCGTTGTTGCAGCCACCTGCGTTTGACCTGCGGAAAGAGGCGGAGCGGATCGTCTTAGAACGGTATGCTCCGCCGGCCCTTGTAGTGGATCCGAGTTTACAGGTACTTTTCTTCCAAGGCGACACAAGCCCCTTTCTCAAGCCGGCGCTGGGAGAGGCCAGCTTCAGTCTACTGAAGCTGGCCAGGCCGGATTTGATGCTACAGATCCGCGCGGCCGTCCAAAAGGCGAAGAGGTCCGGGGCGGCTCGCCGCGAGAACGTTTGCTTCAAGCGCGACGGCGAATCAATCCTAGTCGATGTGGAAGTGGTACCGATCGCGGGCCGGCTAACGAAAGACTCGGACTTCGTGGTGCTCTTCCAGAATCTACGTCGTCAGGTGCCTGACAAGAAACAACGTAGCAAGGTTGAACGTATATCAAGAAGTTCAGAACAAGCCAAAGAGATACAACAGCTGGAGCGAGAACTGGTCGCCACACAGGAGAACCTGCGTGCTCTCGTTGAAGACCAGGAAGCTGCTTCTGAAGAGCTGAGGGCAGCCAACGAGGAGATTCTTTCCAGCAACGAGGAGCTCCAGAGCACGAACGAGGAGTTGGAGACGGCTAAGGAAGAGTTGCAATCCTCCAATGAAGAATTGACGACGCTGAACGACGAATTGCAGAGCCGGAACCTCGAACTGACCCAGACGGCTGGCGAGTTGAACAATTTGCTAAACACAGTTGAGGTTCCCATTGTGATCCTGGGAGCGGATCGGCGCATTCGACGGTTTACTCCGTCGGCCGCGAAATTGCTGAATCTGATCGCAGCGGATGCGGGACGTCCCATCGGTCAAATCCGGTCGAACCTGGACTTACCGGACCTCGATCAGATGGCTTCCGGAGTGATCCGAACCGAGCGCCCCGTGGAAGCAGAGGTGCGAGATCAAAACGGATATTGGTATCTCTTGCGAATGCGGCCTTATCGGATAGGAAACGACGAGGTAGAAGGGCTTTTGATCTCAATCTCCGATATTAACGACGCAAAGCAGCTTTCAAGCGCGATTGTCGGGGCCATGGGCGAGTCACTTCTTGTTTTAGACTCGCAGTTACGTGTGGTCTCCGCCAATCGGGCTTTTTACCAGATATTTCAGGTTAAGCATGAAGAAACAGAAAACCGATCTCTCTATGAACTTGGCCAGGGCCAATGGAATATTCCCAGGCTGCGCGAATTGCTGGAGAGGGTGGTGCGTGAGAAGAATGAAATTATAAATTTCGAGGTGGAGCAGGAATTCCCAAAGATCGGACGGAAGACCATGCTGCTCAATGCTCGTGAGCTCCACCAGGAGGGACTCGGGTTACAGAAGGTTCTTTTGGCCATCGAGGACATCACCGCGCGGAAGCGGGCCGAGGCCGAATTGTATCTCAGCAAGCGCGAACTCCAGATGCTCTCAGCCCGTTTGCTGGTCTCTGCAGAGAATGAAAAGAAAAATTTGGCGCGCGAGTTGCACGACGCTTTTGGACAAAAGCTGGCTTTGCTCAATCTGCGCCTCGCCGAGATCGCCCTGCTCATTCCCGCTCAGCCTGATGTGGCAGCCGAAAAGTTGCGTAACTGTCAAGAAGAATTCGGAAATGTGGCGCGGGAAATCCAGGACTTTGCGAGGGTACTTCACCCCGCTACTCTCCGGGAAATGGGATTGGCGGCAGCACTGCGAGCTGAATGCAAGTCGTATGCTAGTCAAAACGGCACGGTGGTCAATTTTTCGGCGGAAAACATCCCCAAGGATCTGCCGGAAGAGATCGGGCTTTGTCTTTATCGCGTCACGCAGGAGGCTTTGCAAAATATTTGGAAACACGCGGAATCGAAAAAAGTTGATGTGACGGTGAAAGCCTCGGACCAGGCAATCGATCTAAAGGTGGAGGATTTCGGAAAGGGCTTCGACGTCGAATCGGCAAAGCCAAGGGAAGGATTGGGCTTAATCAGCATGCAAGAGCGAGTACGTCTGGTCGGAGGCAGTTTGGTTTTCAAGTCCAAAGCGGCTCACGGGACCGTGGTTGAAGCCCTGATCCCCCTGAAAAAGGATAGCGATGAGTCTCCCGCGAGTTCTGCTGGTAGATGACCACAGGATGTTCCTGGAGGGCCTGTGCTCCATTCTGAGCCGTCATTTTGAGGTAGTGGGTACGGCCACAAACGGTGAAGAAGCGCTGGCGGCCGAGCGGCAACTCCAACCTGATGTAATTGTGATGGATTTATCGATGCCGGTGCTCAATGGGATGGAAGCGACTCGCAAGCTGCGGGAGATGAATACACGATCCAAGATCATTCTTGTGACGATGTACACGGACCCAGCCTTTGCTAGCGAGGCTCTTGACGCTGGCGCATCCGGATATGTGTTAAAGAGTGATGCGGGCGCTGAGCTTGTTGCTGCGATCCGGGAGGTCCTTCAGGGGCAAACGCACGTTTCCCATCGCCCGTCACTAGGAGCGTGAAGCCCGTAAAGAGTAATGTAGCGATCCACCATAGCCGAGTTTGTCCCTACGTGTTCGAAGCCCTAAATCAAGTTCGGGCCTTCCGACACGCCCTCTGAACAGATCGAGGTACAAGCCGGTTCCCCCAGGACGCTTTTTCCAGGTCTCCACCGCCAGCCAATCGCTGAGTTCGGCACGGCCCTGGTTAGAGAGAGTTTGGGGCCGGAACGGTCGCTCGAGCCAATGGTGCAAAAGTTCTAAGGTCGTCAACTACGGCCCACCATAAGTCCCCAGTGTTTATGCGGTCATTCTCAAATTGTGACGCCTGCCGCAATTACCCTCAAAAAAAGTGGTTTGCCAAAATTTGCCAAAATCCGGGCGAACTGATACAGACGCAATCGTGGCGTTCCGCGCATCGCTGCCACTCCGTCTCCATCCACTGACATGGTCGGAGTCGCAAACCCACACTCTGTTCAAGTTGGAATGACTCCCTCACGGGAATGACACTTCTCCAGATTGCGCGTTTTCGTCCAAGTGGATTGTTCTGCGCTCAGATCCGTCTGGGTACGGGAAGCAACTTCTCCGGTTAGACCGTTAAAATCAGGAGGTGGCAGCCACCCTCCGATTCCTCCTCCGAACAGGATGCCCATTTACTATTCGTACCGCAACGACACAACCGGATCGACGCGCGACGCTCGGCGCGCCGGAATGTATGTGGCGGCCAGAGCGACTCCGATAAGCAGCAATGCCACCGATGTCATCGCTATCGGATCTCTCGCCGTGACGCCGTAGAGCAGGCTTGCCATCAAACGGGTTAGCCCAAGCGCCGCCGCCACGCCGATGAAAACTCCAGCCAAGGCCAGTGCCATACCTTGCCTCACGATCATCTTCCGTACGTCATGCGCGCTCGCTCCCAGCGCGATGCGAATCCCAATTTCCTGTGTCCGTTGCTGGACGGAGTACGCCATCAGCCCATAGATACCAATCGCGGCCAGCAGCAGTGCGACGCCCGCGAAAATCATCAACAGCGTCATATTGAAGTCCGTGCGCGCAGTGGATTCTCCCCTCACTTGTTCCATCGATCGGATATGCGCAACGGGCAACCCGCCGCTCGCCATGCGTAGCTCGTCTTGAATTTCTTTGCTCAGCGAGTAGGGCTCTACCCTGGTGCGGATCACCCAGGTGATGGGAATGATGCTGTTGTTCAGCGCCGTCACTCCATCGTTTCACCTGCGCCACCGGAATGTACATGATCGGGTCGGGTTTGTTGTCGAGTCCCTGATTCCGTACGTCGCCTACAATTCCGATAATTTCGCGCGGAGGTTCCTCGAACTCCGGCCCCACACCTTTGCCGATGGTGATGCGCTGCCCGACTGGATCGCTGTTTGGCCAGAACTGCTTTGCCAGCCCCTCGTTGATCAGCACTACTCCCGGTGCGCTCCCATCATCGCGATCCGTGAACATCCGCCCGCGGATCAGCGGGGATTTTGAACACATCGAAGTACCGCGGTGAAACCGTCCGCCAGCTTGCGCCGCCATGCGCCGGACCCTCGGTGAGCGGGCGCCCTTCGATCACGAACGGCAATCCAAATCCTCCTTGCAGAGGAAGGCAACATGTCGACGCGAGTGCAGTCACCCCCGGCAAACTTTCCATCCGGCGTTGCGCCTCGCGCACCAACTGATTCACTCCAGCCGTTTTGTTGAACCGCGTCCCTGTGAGCGACATCTCCATCGTAAGCACGTTATGCGCATCGAAACCCGGGTCGACGTTTCGCAGCACGCTGAACGTGCGAATCAGCAATGCCGCACCTACGAGCAGGACGAGCGCCAGCACCATCTCGGTGAACACAAGGATCGCCCGCGCCTTGTTTTGTCGCACACCGCTGCCGGAGCGCAGACCGCTCTCCTTCAGCGTCAAGTTCAGATCCGTTCGCGACGCGTTGAACGCCGGGATCAGCCCGAACAGAATTCCCGTGATGACGGACACGCCTAGGGTGAACGCCAGCACCCGCCAATCCAGCGCCACGGCTGATCCATGCTCTCCAACTCGCGGGACATCACCGGGATTGAGCGAGAGCAGCCCGCGCACTCCGAAATATCCAAGACCCAAACCAAGCAAACCTGCCACGAGTGACAACAAAACGCTTTCTGTCAGCAGTTGCCGAATGATTCGTCCGCGTCCGGCACCGATTGCCGCCCGAATCGCGATCTCGCGCTTTCGTATCGTCGCTCGCGCCAGCAAGAGGTTTGCGACGTTGGCGCACGCGATCAGCAGCACAAAGCTGACGGCGCCAAGCAAGACCAGCAGCGCTTTCCGCACATCGCCCACTACCGTGTCCCTCAGCGGCTCCGCCGTAAAGCCTTCTTGTGGACCCAGCTGATCACGAAATTTTGTTTGAATTGCTCAGCGGCTAGGTTCATCGCCGCCTTGGCTTGTTGCAGCGTAACGCCGGGCTTCAGACGTGCTGCTGCGCGCAGGTAGTGCGCCTGGTCAGTGCTATTCGGATCTGCTTTGAGTGGAAGATATATATCCGCAGGCGGATCGGACGTGAAAGTGGGATCGAGTATCCCGACCACGGTATGTGGTTCGCCGCCAAGATCGATGCTTTTGCCCACAAGGTTGGGGTCGGAGCCGAATCGCCGTCGCCATAGCCCACTTGAGAGCACCACCGAAGGCGGCCCTCCCGGGCGGTCCTCTTCGGCGGAAAACGTCCGCCCTGCGATCACGCGTGCTCCGAATAATCGGAAAAAATCCCCCGATAGCCGGATGCCCTTGAGCTGTTCCGGGCGGTCTCCCCCGGTCAGGTTTACGCCCGGACCACCGAGATCGTACGCGGCCACGTCCTGGAACACTTGCCTTTGCTCCTGTCACACCATGAACTTCGGGATCGACGTAATGTTTCCATTTCCTTGCGGTGAGCTCAGCTCCAGTTGCACCAGGCGGTCCGGTTCCGGATATGCGAGTGGCTGCAGCAGCACCGTATTGACCACGCTAAAGATGGCAGTGTTGGCCCCGATCCCGAGCGCCAGGGCCGCGATCGCTGTGGCCGTAAATCCTGGGCTGCGGAGCAGCATCCTGATGGCATAGCGAAGATCCTGCAGGAAGATTTCAAGGAACTGTCGAGTTATCATCGCCCCACCCTTCCTACCTCCATGAACCATAAAGGAAAGCAGCGCGGAGTGACTGGAGTGACTGTCCAGGACCAGAAGGACCAGGACTATCCTCATTGACGTCGGAGGCAAGTTATGGTATTACATTCCTGAAATTGTAATGGTGCACCATGGAATCGGCAATCACCGTCAAGGGTCAAGCGACCATCCCGAAAGCGATACGCGAGCATCTCGGGTTGAAGCCTGGTGATCGCGTTAAGTTTTTCCTTCATCCCGATGGCAGTGTGGTTCTTCTGCCCAAGCTTCCTGCTGGCGCTTTACGCGGCATTGTCAAGTCCCGCCGCCTGAGAGCGGTGAGCATCGCAGAGATGAACAAGGCTGCTGCTGAGGCCGCCGCCGGTGTCGCGAGGCGCGCTACGAACCGATGATTGGGCTTGACACCAACATCCTTGTCCGTTACCTGACGCAAGACGACCCGATTCAGTCGCCGAAGGCTAATGAGATCATTGAACGGCGGCTCACCGAGGCGAACCCCGGTTTCGTCAGCATTGTCGCGATGGCCGAGATTGTCTGGGTGCTTGATCGTGCCTACGGGCTGGGAGCCCGTGAAATCGCTGCGGCTGTCGAGCGCATTCTTCAAACCGAGGTGCTGGCTGTTGAAAACGAGCAGGAGGTTTTCACCGCTTTGATCGCTCTCAGGGCAGGGCAAGGTTCGTTCTCCGATGCTCTCATCGCGGCACTAGGTGCGCGAATGGGCTGTTCCCTCACTTTGACATTCGACCAGAAGGCGCTGCGGCTTCCCGGCTTTGAGCTTCCTTGAGGGTTATGGTCTCGGCGTCGCTTCGTGTTTGCCGATTACCGACGAAAGCGGGTTTCTTTTCCCGACGCGGCTCATACGGCAGGGGGTTTGCCACGGTAGCCCGACGTTTCTCATCCGAGACAAATGCGTGTGATCGCTCTGCGCTTGCAAGCCGCAGGCGAAGGCAAACTCTTCCCGACGTCCGGTGTTCGAGTTTTCACGACGCAGTCGTTAGACAAGCAATTCCGTGCGACCCATGGCACGAAAATCTAATTCCTGGCCGAGGGACCAGTGGCCTCAATACTGATAAGGGCGAGGTCGGTGGTTCAAGTCCACCCAGGCCCACCAATTACCGGTTCTCAGTTATTAGTCATGAGTTGTTAGCAAAGAAATTTGCCCTGCGGGGCTTCGATTGCGTTTTTTTTGGGGGCGCAGTTGCAAAGGTTTTTCAGCCTTCAGGTTTCGGCTTCCCCTTCCGGCTCTCGATCGCGTGGTTGCAGTTCCGTCCCTGAGGGAGAGGCTGAAACGCGAGAAAGGCCAAGTGCATCCTAACTTGAGTAGGTTGGCATGCACGCTTGATCGTAACATTCGTTCAGACGGAAGAAGAGGGAGAAGAAATGCAAGCTGGGATGATAGGCCTGCTCGGAGGAGTGATCTGCCTGGTCATGAGTGCGCCAGCTATGGCGCAGTACGGGGGCAGCAGACTCGAAAAATGGGAATTCACGCCATTCGTTGGCTATGAGACAAGCGGTTCTTATCCACTTAGTCCCACGTCAACCACGGTATTCGTAAACGACCTGCGCATTAACGGCGCGACCAGTTTTGGGACGTTCATCGGATATTCGCTCACTTCCAACTCTCAGTTTGAGTTCCTCTGGGATCGCAATCTGACTTCCTACAGCTTGCAGCCAACTCCGGGCGCTCCGTATACGAAGGCCTACGATTCGACCGTGGACCAGTATCAATTTGGCGCCCTTTATATGTTTCTTGGAGATGAGCACAAGTGGCGGCCGTACTTTGCGGGGAGCCTGGGCTTTACCCATGAATTCAACAGCGGGGGTAACCCGACGCGGCTGGACTTTTCCTACGGCATTGGCGGGGGCGTGAAATATACGCTGACACACTATCTGTCTTTTCGGGGAGACGCACGCTATATGCCGACCTATGCGAATTCCGGTCTGGCAACTTACTGCTCTCCCTACTACGGTTGCTACACCGCCAAGGTGTCGCAATACCAGCATCGTGGGAATTTCCTGGCGGGGCTGGCCTTCCATTTCTAGAAAGTCGAGCAACAGAAGGGCTAAGGCGCGGCACGCTTTTGCGCCGCCGGAGGCGGTTCCGGAGGCGGCGCAAACTTGGCATCGTCCACAGGGACATTCTGCTGGAGCTGTTCCACCTGAATGGTGAACTGGTTTCCTGGGCGTGATAGAGTCCAGCGAAACGGAGCCTTCAAGCCATTCGCTTCGCGATAATCCGCATAATCGATCTGCGTGGGATTGCGGCCGAGTGGGGTTTCGGCATAGCGGACTAGGCGAAGCAATAGGCCGGACTCCTTGTCGAAGTAGAGGAGGAGCGGAGGTTGCCCTTCCTTGAGGCCCACGACAAGATAGGTATCATGGCCGTCGATCTTTTCGCCCGCGTTCACGCGAAATCTTTCGTAAAGCGTTTTCACGTGCAGCGGGAAATATAGGTCGGCATCGATGCGCGCCGCGGCATTTTCTGCCGTGGACATCCTGTGCACGCGTCCCGGAACGCTTAGCCAGCCCTGCGTGCCGTCGAAAGCGGTGAGGCTATCGCCATTGGGGAGATGCATGACCGAGAGGCGTTTGTCGGGGGCCTTGGAATAAACGTCAACCGGGAAATGCTGGCCGCCGAACGCAGTGAGGATCCCTTTTTCCACTCGGCTGGTGACCTTTTGCAGAGCTTCGGCTCCGCCAATGGCGCCGACGTATTTGTCGAGAAGCTGATCGGCTGGCGGCAAAACCGGTTTGGGTTCACCGGCCTTGGCGGCTTCTGCCGCTTCTCGCCTCGGCTCTTCGGCCGCGATCATCGGCGTTGCCACCGGGTCCGGCGAGCCGCGATGGCAGGAGTAGCAGGTAACTTCGCGATGGCCCTCGAAGTTCTCCTTGTTGATGGCCATCATCATGCCGATCATCTTGCGCGCCGTGAGTTTCGGCTTCTTGTCGTCTTTCTCAAAAGCGCGAGCGAGGTGACAGTATTCGCATTCGACGCCCAGCGACGCGGCGATGAACTGCATCGACGGAATGACCTGATCGGCCGGGATTCCCTTTAATGCCTGAATATTCTTGTATTCTTCTTCCGCAAGCTTCGGCGAAGTTGCGGTTGCTCCTTCGGACGAACCTTTTGCCGGAGTCGACTGCGCGCGCGCTCCGGCAATCATCAGCAGCGTGAGCAACGACATCCCGCCGACAGAAAACCACGCCTTCCAATAGTAGGCATTCATGGATTCAACCCTCGCAGGTTATGACGAAAGCGCTCGCGACCTGGTTGCAGCAGGCCAATGGGTGCCGCGGAACCTATGCGCCGAGTTCCCCGCGCTTGGCTAGTGCAGTGATGCGGTCGGCGGCGCGGAAAGCGAGCGCCATGATCGTCATGGTGGGCTGGCCGCGGCCGGAAGTGACCAGACTGCTGCCGTCGCACAAGAATAGGTTCTTCACGTCGTGTGTGCGATGACCGAGATTAATCACTGAACTTTTCGGATCGTTGCCCATGCGGCAGGTGCCGAGAAGATGCACGCCAAACTGCTGCTCCTGGGCCGGGAAACTCCACTTTTTGACGGCGCCAGCGGCTTCGTGAATGGCTTGGGCGCGCTCAAAGAGCCAGTTGGAGAGTTTCAGGTCGTCGGGGTGGTCCTTGTAGGTTAGCCGCAGAGCGGGCAATCCCCAGGCGTCCTTCAGGTCTGGATCCAACGAAAAGGAATTGTTCTCGACCGGCAGAGAAGTGCCGTGACAGAAAATCTCCATAGTTCGCGTGAAGTTGTGTGCCAGAGTGGCTTTGAATTCCTTGCCCCAGCGCGGGGTTTCCGGCGGGATTCCCCCGAAAGCAAAGGAAATAGGAGTGAAGTCGTAACGGGCGTCGAGACCGCCTCCGCCGTAGAAGCCCACCTTCTCATGGTTGAGTTCGTAAAAATCATGCAGCACGCGGCTGACGCAGTAACCTTTGTAGTCGTTGAGCGGCTGCTCGTAAACACCAGTGACGGTGCCGCCGCTGTTGAACATCAGGTTTTTGCCGACCAAGCCGCTGGAGTTCGCAAGACCATCCGGAAATTGCTTGTTCGCGGAAAGCAGGAGCAAGCGGGGCGTTTCAGCCCCGTTCGCGCAAACCGCTACGGCCTTTGCCCTTTGCAGATGCGTGTTGCGCTTTTCATCAAAATAGACTGCGCCGATGGCGCGCCCGTTGGAGTTCAGTTCGATCCGATGCACGTAGGAATTCGGGCGAATCTCGCAACGGCCGGTGCGCTCGGCCACGCGAATCGCAGCCACGAGCGAGCTGGATTTTGCGCCGACCTCGCAGCCGAAGCCGAGACAAAAACCGCACTGGACACAGGCGCTGCGGCCGGGCCGCGGCTGGGAAAGAATCGCCATGGGGGCCGGGAACGGATGCCAGCCCAGCTTTCGGGCGGCGCGTTCAAAGAGCACTCCCGAAGATTTCACCGGCAGCGGCGGCATGGGATAAGGCTTCGAGCGAGGAGGATCGAACGGACTTGCGCCGGCCAAGCCGGAAACGCCAATCTCCCATTCCACCTTCGTGTAATAGGGCTCGAGGTCCGCGTAGGCGATGGGCCAATCGACGAGGGTTGACCCGGGAATCGATCCCACTTTGCTGCGCTCGATGAAATCAATTTCATGGAACCGCCAGAAGTTTGCCGTGAAATGCACGCTGGTCCCGCCCACGCAGCGGCCATAAACAAGTGCGCGCTGGGGCTTGGCCTTTTCGTCGGGCGTTTTGCGAACCGTCGTCGGTTGCTGCTTGGGATGATTGGTGAGCTTGTCCAGCGCCAAAATTTCGATTTCGTTGTGCGTGAAATCGGCTTCGCTCAGGTAAGGGCCCTGCTCAAGGACCACGACGCGAAAACCGTTCGTAGAAAGCTCTTTAGCCAGAACGCCGCCGGCAGCGCCGGAGCCGACGATCACGAAATCCACTTCGTCCGAAGTCTTGTACTTGGGCTGGTCCACGGTCATTTCTTCTCTGCTTCTTTCATTTCTTCTTTCGCCGCTACTTCCCAACCGGGATAGCCCTTGTCGTAATAGCCAAACGGCGGCTGAAACATGTATTCGCGTGCGCGGCCTATTACTTTCCAGCCGGCGCCATCACGGTTGCCGCCGTAATCGGGGTCGATCAAGAATCCCGCGATGGTGTGCTGGCGAAGCGTTTCAAAAAAGTTTTGCGCGCCCGGACTCGTGCGGAACCTGCGCTGCCGCCCGTGTGGACTTTGCTCGTCGAAAGAATGCAGCACTTCGTCCTGCTGTTCGGGCGCCAGCGCGGAGAATCTGGAAGTGCCGGGGAACATCTCTGCGACCCTGGCTTGCAACTCCGGCAAGCCCTCGCGGTAGGTCTTTTGATCGTCGATGCCAAAAGTGGTAAGGGCGCGATCGATGAAGTAAACCACGCCGGCTTCGTGCGCTCCCGGCGTCTCGTCGCTGGGAATAATGCGGGAGGTGACGGCGTCAACCTCTTTGGCTTCTTCCGCACCGAAGAATTCGAATTTGGCAGCCACAGCCGATTGCGCGGCGTGGCGTGCGTGTGTGGCGGCCGCCAGGAGCGCAGGCCAGTGCGCGGAAACCCAGACGGAAGAAAGCCCCCCGGCTCCTTGAGCCAGGAAACGACGACGGCTGACGGATGCATCCATTTCTTCGAACCTCAATTATGACTCTGCGAATGTAAGCGGAGAGAAAACAAGCGTCAAGGAATTCTTGGTCGCTTCCGCAGAGAACTCAGAACCAAAATGGTTTTGTACATAGACCGCCGGGTCAATGAGGTGCCCGCCGGGCGGAATCTTTTGAGACGCGCACAATTGTAAGCTTCTCGTTTGGCCGAAAGCAAACGAGACGCTGGGTTTTCGAAATCCAAAATTTGCGATGCCAACTCCCGGTGGTGTACGATGCCGCCCGCTTTTGAACGCTCGCGCCCATTTCGCAAAATGAAGTCAGTCTGAGAGACTATTCACTGCATATGGCTACCTTCACCGGGGCAATTGGCATTGGAAGCAAGTGGCTGCTCGATAAGATCGTCGGAGCCATTGCGGCAACGGGAATCAATCCAAACATCCTCACTTTTCTAGGGTTGGTGGTGAACTTTGGAGCTGCGGCCTTTTTTGCCATCGGCGGATTTCGCACCGGGGCCATCATCATTTTTTGCGCGGGGTTTCTGGACATGCTGGACGGTCAGGTGGCGCGGAAACAGAACCGCGTGACAGCATTCGGCGCGTTTTACGATTCGACGCTCGACCGTTACGCGGACATGGCGCTGTACATGGGCCTGCTGGTGTACTACTCCGTGAGCGGGCACACGCCGTACGTGATACTTGCGGCGGTGGCGACCGCGGGTTCGGTGATGGTGAGCTATGCACGAGCCCGCGCCGAATCGCTGATTCCGCTGTGCAAAGTCGGATTCATGGAGCGTCCAGAGCGGCTGGTGCTGCTCATCATTGGTGGACTCTTCAATCGCATGGGGCCGGTGTTGTGGGTGATTGCGGTCGTGTCAACCATCACCGTGATTCACCGCATTGTTTTCACCTGGCAGGAAACCAAGGCCGGGCGTACCTTGCCCGGAATCAAGCTTTCGCTGTAACTTCGCGGCTGCTTCTATGGCTCATGCCTATTGTTGAGCTCAAAGCAAAGACGCTGTTGGGAAAAGGGGAAGGGGCGCAAGGGGGCCAACAAGGACCCTTACAGGTTCCCGCCTCTCACTCGAACCTCCAAACTGCGGCTCGGGTGTCTGCTTTGCGCTTTGAGCGCTTCTTCCACCGGCGCAGAGATAATTTCGCGCACGCGGTCGCGTAGTGCGGGAACGTCCTCTTTGCCGAGACCTTTCGTCTCGATGGTATCGTGCAAGTAGACGGTGATTTTTCCCGGCCAGAGCATCCAGTGCCCAGTGCGGAAATGCTGAAATGAGCCGACAAGGCTCACCGGGACGATGGGAACGCCGAGCTGCTGCGCGACGCGAAAGCCGCCATCCTGGAATTCGAGGACATGACCGTCGCGAGTTCGCTTGGCCTCTGGAAAAATGACCAAGCTGGTGCCGGTGTTAATGGCTTCCAGCGTGAGTCGCCACATCCGTTTTAAATCCGAGGGACGCCGTATGTTCGGTACGGGAACGTTCCCAAAGCGTTTCATGAGCGGGCCGTACGCAGGGATCTTGAAGTGTGATTCCAGTTCCCAGCCGCGCACAAACTGCGGAATGGCGCAGTAAAGCATGAACGGATCAAAGAGGTTGACGTGGTTCGAAAAAAAGAACGAAGTGCGGTTCGCGTCGAAGCCAGGTGAACGGCGAACCTCGACCTTCGCTCCGGAAAGAAAAGCGATTCGCCGGCACAAACCCCGCTGAAGGCTATCGTGTTTGCGAGCGTCGAGAAAAATTCCCAGAAAAACAAGCACGGGCACCGCCAGAAAGAAGTGCAAACCGCTGGCAATCCAAAGAAGGACGCTGCGCAGAACGAACCAGGCCGTTTTCATAGGAACACATCAAGCGCTGAGGGAATAATATCGAGCGACCGGCATTCCAGTCTCGCAACCTCGCCGTCGATCATGATGTCCACCGGCTCGGCCACGTTGAATTCCACGTGGCGCACCGCGCGCCGCGAAGCGAGCGGATGGTGGACATGCGAGCCATCGTAGAGCCGAGGCAAGTTGCGCAGCAGACCCAGCCGCCCAATCGGCCCCCAGCGGACAAATTCGATCAACCCATCTGCCGGATCGGCTTGCGGCGCAATCAGCATGGTTCCACCCGTGTACTTGCTGTTGTTGAACGTAAGAAAGAGCGAACACCGTTCGTCCCATTCCTGGTCTTCGTCGCAGCGCAGCGCGAAGGAACGGCGGTGCAACTGCACCACCCGGACGAATACCCCAAGCAGGTAGCCCAGAGGTCCGAAGGCCTTGAACGCGCGGTTGGTCAGCGCCGCGACATCGGCGGTAAAGCCGACGCTCAAAAGGTTGAAGGAAAAAACTTCGCCGGTGGCATGATTTAGGCGAATCAGATCAATGACACGCTTGCGATTCTCCAAAATCGCCTGAGCGGAAGCCTCCGCCCCGTTGTTCGAGAAATCGCGCAGGAAGGAATTGCCGGTCCCTAGGGGAAGGAATCCGAGGGTGACGCGCTCGACGGACTTGCGGCCCGCAAACACGCCGTTCAAGATTTCGTGTGTCGTTCCGTCTCCGCCGACCGCAAGAAACTGGCGATAGCCCTGATCGTAGGCCTCGCGGGCAAGCTCGACAGCGTGTCCCGGGCACGTCGACGCCACGCTGTCCACTTGCAAGTTGTTTTGACGCAAACGCGCAAGCGCCGGCCCAGCGAGTTTCGCGGAGCGGCCGCCGCCGGCAGCGGGGTTCACGATGGCGAAAAAGCGTTGTGTTTGGTGCATGCCTGAATGAGGAGCTTTGTCTCCGGAAACACAGAATTCTCGGCCGAACCGGCACGAAGAGTCACAAGGGCAGAATTGCAGCCGCTCGGTCCAGCTTCGCGAGACGCTCGGCCAGGACATTTCTCTTGATCTTCAGAGAAGCCGTTCGAGGAAAATCCTCCTCGAGAAGAACGACCCCGTGAATCCGCTTATAGTTTAGCAGGCGCTGGTTGCGCGCGCTGATTTCGGCGCGGAGCTCGTTATTAAGTCGTTGGCCTGGTTCCAAATGAAGCGCGAGCACAAGCTGTTCTCCGGTCATGGAACGCTTGGGCCAGATGTAGTTGGCCGCAAAAATGCAGAATTCCTTTACGGGCAGGCCCTCGAAAACGCCTTCAATGTCTTCGGGGTAGATATTTTTGCCCTCCTCGGTGACGATCATGTTTTTCTTGCGCCCGGCGAGCTGCAAGTGGCCGTGCTCGTCGAATCTTCCCAGGTCGCCGGTCATCAGCCAGCCGTCAACAATCGTCTCCGCGGTGAGTTCCGGATCGTTGAGATAACCGTTCATCACCGTTTTGCTGCGGACGGCGACTTCGCCAATGCCATCACTGGCGGCGTTCACGATGCGCACCTCCATCCCGGGCAGCGGTTTGCCAACAGTATCCGCGCGAAACGGTTTGAGATCATTGACGGTGATGGCGGTGCCCGCCTCGGTCAGCCCATAGCCATTGGCCACGGGAATCCCAAGGTTGTAGAAGAACTGCAACGTGTGCGGCTCGCTGAATGCCCCACCCACAATGATGGCGCGCAATTCGCCGCCAAACGCTTCGTGCACTTGCTTTAACAGCAGACGGCTGATCTGCGGGCGTGGCCGACCTTTGGTCACCGCTTTGTTGATGGCCACGAGCGCATTGAAAAGTCGGCGTTTGCCCGCGGGCAGAGCATCAAGGCGCGCCTCCAGGCCTTTCTGCAAATTCTTCAGGACCAAAGGCACAAGGCTGACGTACGTGATCTTATACTTCGGAAAAGCGTCGCGCACATATTCGGGTCGCAGCGTGCGCAGATGTACGACAGCAGCGCCGCAAGTGAAAGGTCCAAGAAATCCCACCATGAAATCGATGGCGTGGTTGGTCGGCAGAATGCTGAGGTAGCGGACGCCAGGCCAAAAGGGGTAGAGCGAAGTCAAGGCGACGCACTGCTCCAAATAATTTTCGTGCGTCATCATGCAGCCCTTGGGCCGGCCGCCAGTTCCCGAAGAGTACACGATGCAAGCGGTGTCTCTGCGTGCGCGTGGAACGAGTACCGGCTCGCCCGTTGCGCGAAATTCTTCCCAGCGCAGCGCGCCTGCGAGTTCCGCGTTGGGCGGAGCTTCGGTCACAAGAACGGTTTGCACGTTCGTCGATGCGCGTCCCCCGGAGGCCCCGAGTTGCCGCCAGATAGGATATTCGGTAACCAGCACCGAAGCGCCAGAATGTTTGAGGAGCTGCCACTGTTCATCGGGCGTGAGCTTATAGTCGAGCGGCACCAGCACGCCCCCTCGAAAGAAGATGGCATATGCCGAAATCAGCCACCTAGACTGATTCGTCATGATGATGCTGGCGCAATCTCCCGAGGAGAAGCCTGCATCCTCGAAAGCTTTCGCCAGCTGATGGGCGCGCGACTTGAAATCGCGATACGTCAGGCGTTCCTTCTCGCGCTCGCGGTCGGCCTCAATCAAACACACTTCGGCTGCGAAGCGGTCTAGAGCGTCCTTCAACGCCGCTCCGATGGACGGATATTTGCTCAGATCCAGCATTGGCGAAAACAAGTCAGCCATGGAGAGGCGGAAGCAGCGGACAAATAAGTTTCAGAGAATGATCTCTTGACGCCCTCGCGTAATAAACGGTAAGGGACGTCGCCTAGCGGCCCCAACGCGACAGTGTTCCCTGCGATAAAATCCAGTTTGTGAGCGCCAATGACCTTTCCCCGGTCATTGGCGGGAACCGCGGCCTGACGTTGGTATCGGATTCCATGCGTCCGTGAATTAACTGCCAGCGCCGATGGGTAAATCGATTCCGCGAGGGCGGGGCCAGGACGTCGATGAAGCTCGATCGGGCAGGCAATGACTCTGCCAGTCAAATACTCGCCGCGCGCTGTGGATTCAGCCAAGGGTCTTCTCACGATCGCCGTCTCTCTGTGACTCTGTGGCTGAAGCGGCTCGCTCACAGGCGGGACTGAATGCGTTCGGCTAGGGTCTTGAAGTCGCTCACGCCTTGAACCTCGTAATCGGGCAGCTCGATACCGAAATGATTCTCCAGGCGCGAAAGCATCTCCAGGGTTTGCAGGCTGTCAATACCCAGCTTTTTGAAAAAATCGTCTTCTGGCGCGAGCGAGCCCGCCGGCAATTGAAAATGCTTGGCCGCCAGATCGAGCACCTCCCGGGTCGTTTGTTCGAGCGTGCGCATATCCCCCAGAATTTATCACTCTCCCGGAAAGAAGAAAAACCCGCCGTGTCGGTTCAGCCCGCTTCCGCCGTGGCTGGCTTCCATCCACTCGAGACGACCCCAAAAGGCTCGAAGACGCGCACGCGGCGGCGCCCGTCCCTGTCCGCATCCGGTCTAGTGGGCAGACAAAGCGGCTTGGCATTTCGCGAGAATCTCGTCCAATGCTTCGCCGACCAAGGCGGAGTACGCAACCCCGAGGTGCACCTGCGCCGCTCCCGAGGCGAACCAGCAACCGCGACGTCCGGCCAGCGCTTGCGGTTTTGTCGTCTCTTTCATGCCGAGCACTTTGCTATAGAAACCGCGTACGCGGTCTTCACTTCCTTTTGACATGGCCAGCTGTACGTGATCCGTGCCTGGAACTTTCATCAGATGTTCCAAGCTAAGGCAGATATGGCATGGGGCCAGAGTCTTCGACGAATTTCTTGAGGGCAGCCATGACTTCGGGCCGGGTGAAAAGTTCGCAGAAAATGTCAATTTCCTCCCGCAACTCCTCGTGCGGAACTGGTTTCATGAACTCCTTGGCGGCCGCGCGCGCCACCGGATCATATTTTGACACCTGGGTGGCCGTGGACCGGGCGACGCGAAGAGCTTCTCCTTCACCGGCAAGCTGTGCCACGAGCCCCAAGGCATGTGCGCGACTGGCATTAAGGGTGCGGCCCGTAAACAGCAGATCCCGCACGACTGCGTTGCCCAGGTCGCGTTTCAGACGCGGGACGCCTCCAAATCCGGGAATAAACCCCAGGCGCAGCTCCGGAAAAGCAAAGCGCGCCATTTTGTCGGCGACGATGATGTCGCAAGCGAGGGCGAGCTCAAGTCCCCCGCCAAAGCAAGCTCCGTGAACCGCCGCAATGGTGACAAATGGGGTCGCGTCGATTGCGTTCATAACCGCGTGAATGCGCTCCAGAAAGCGGCGAATTCCTTTTAGGCGTTCTCCCTCAGGAATCGACATTGCATGATGATAGAGTTCGCGCAGGTCTCCGCCTGCAGAAAAAACAGATTTTCTGGCGCTCGAGATAATGCAGGCGGAAGTCTCGGGGGCGAGCGTGCCAAAGCCGCCAGCGAATATTTCCAGCTCCTCGAGCATGGCCGTGCCAATTTCATTGGCAGGTTCATGGTCGAGTGTCAGTTCGATGCACCCTTCGCGCCATTCCCAGCGCAGCGTCTTGCCCTTGAAGCTCTTCATGCGTGCTGCCTGCTGACCGCCTCGCGTTCTTTTTTCTCTTCGTACATGGCGTAGATTTCGGAGGCGAAGCGCGCGCTGACGGCGTCGCGGCGAAGCTTGCCATTTAAAGTCAGCAGCCCGCTCTCCGGCGTGAACGCATTGCCGATTAGCTTAAAATTTCTGATCTGGCGGTAATGCGGAAGTTCGCGATTCACCTCGTCGATCGCTGCCTGAACCTCAACAGGCTCGACTCCTCCCGCAATGAGCGCGCAAAGGCAGCTGCGCCCGTTCCCGACAATCACCACTTGCTGGGCCGCGGGAAGGAGCCCGGCAATTTTCTCTTCCATCGGCTCCGGCGCAACCTTATGTCCCGAGTTCAGAACAATCAGGTTTTTAATCCGCCCGCTGATGCGCCATTTCCCGCGAGCGTTCCTCTCGCCCTGATCGCCGGTGTGGAACCAACCATCCTGAAGCACCCGCGCCGTTTCTTCGGGACGGTTCCAGTAGCCAGGGAAAATATGCGGCCCGCGGGTGACGATTTCTTCGTTTTCGCCGACGTTCATCTCCATTCCAGGAATTGCGGAGCCAACATAACCTGGTTCCGCGGGTTCCCGCGGATCATCCATCGTGCAGATGCCTGTGGTCTCCGTGAGTCCGTACGCCTGTAAGACGGGAATGCCCAGCATCTGGAAAAATTGTTGCGTCTCGGGAGCAAGCGGCGCTGAACCGCAAATCAGAGCGCGCAGGTCGTGGCCAAAACGCGCCTTGATTTTGCTGAAGATGAGTTTCTTCGCAAGCCAGAGCCAAAGTCTGTCCGTGGCGCTAGCGCTGGCGGCTTTTTGGCGCTGCCACGCCGCGCGTGATTTCCCATCGAGCAACTGAATCGGCGCAGCGCGCTTGGAAAGCGCTTCTTCCACGCCGCGACGCACGCGTTCCAGCAGTGTGGGTACGTTCAGGAAGTAGTTCGGCGACGATAGACGGATTTCATCCGCGAGCCGGTTCAGGTCGGTTGAAAGCGTAAGTGTCGTCTCGCGCGTCAGGCAGGAAAGCAGAAGCAGCCACGACGCCGCAAAATTAAAGGGCAGGTAGTGAAAAACGCGGTCCGGTCCTCCTCCGCCCGTGGCAGTCATCAGTTGTCCGAGGCGTTCGGTGGTTCGCCCGAGCATATAGTTCAGGTTTCCCACATTGAGGCACACGCCTTTCGGCTCCCCGGAAGTGCCGGACGTGTAAATGATCGTGACGATTTCGGAGTCCGCGCGCGCAACAGCCCCGCCGGGACCGGCGGCTTTGGACACATTTTCGTTCAGTGCTTGGTCGAGCGTGACTCGCGGTGGCGCGTCGTGCCACGCCTGCGCGAGCGCTTCTCCGGGTGCAGCATCGCCCACAAAAAGCAGTCGCGGCCGGCAATCTTTCATCATGCCCGCGAGTTCGTCCGCCGCCTGGCGGGCATAAAGGGGCACCACGATTACGCCCTCGGCCATCATTGCCAGATCGATCGCAACCCAGGCGATGGAATTGGGCGCCAGCAAAGCGCAGCGGTCTCCGGGCTGGATGCCGGAATGGCGCAGGAACGCCCGCACTTTTCCTACTTGCTCAAGCAATTCGCTTCCGGCTACACTCAAAAATTGCTCGCCGCGAATCTCCCGCAGCACGACGCGGTCATCTGCCCTGTTCAACTGCGCGAAAAGACTTTCAAGAAAATTTGCCATGAACGATCAGTGAGCCGCGGCCAGCGTGCCCGCAGACGCGTCATAACGTTCCAGGAGGTGAAGAAGGTTCTCGCCGAGCGGCGGCAGGTAGTCTTCCCAGGAAAGGACCCCGCTGCGGATGGGGAAGCCCGGATACTGGCGATGCACGGCGTTTTCGAGAAACGTGCCCATGCGCGCCATCACTTTGAGATTGCGCACCACCGTCCGCCCGATGCCTTCGCGAACGCCCTCCGCTTCCTTCACCAGCGCTTCCATCACCTCGAGCAGCTTCGATTCGAGTTCAGGATCATCCACGGTCAGCAATAGACTTTGATGGCCGCGTTCGCGCATTAGGTTCTGGATGCGCTCGTCCATGGTCACCCCCGCCGAGGCTACCAGGCTCGGCATGGAGGTCACGATGCCGTGGTAGCGCGAGGATACCATGTAGGAACACGCTCGCAAGATGGAAACCAGCTGGAACATGTCATAGTCGTCGGGGTCAAATACCGGAGTGCCAGGGAGCTGCTCGGCGATCTTGCGGCAGGCATCGGCGTCGAGCCGCTCCATGGCCACGAGGATCGGAAATACCCGGTGCCGTTGCAAGAAAGCTTGTGTCGCTTTGCTGAAGCCGTTGATGTATTGCCCGTATTTCCTTTGCACCTCCGCTCCGGACTGGAAAAAGTAGACGGTGCGATACTGACTATCCTTGAAGGCGCCGGTCGTCCGGCGTGCAAGGTATTTAGCGATCGAAGCTTTCACCGGCCAAACATAGGGGTGGATAGGACATAAAACGAGAATCGGCGTCTTTTCATCCCAGCCCGCCTGGCGCAGCGTCTTTCGCGCGTATTCTGCCGGGTGCGGCTCAAAGGTCCACGCGGTGTCGGTGCCGAGCTCGGTGGGGATCCCGAGCGAACTCAACAGTTGCTGGGATTCCAAGTTGCGTGTGATGACCAGCGAGTCCTTGACGTACCGCCGGCACATGGATTCGACCAAGCCGTCCATCTGCCCCGCCTCGCCGCCGTAGCCAATCGAAAGTTTGTTTTCGGCGGAGGCCAGCCCCAGCGAACCGATCATCATCGTTGTCAACGCGTTGGCGAACTTGCTTTTGAACATCGAGCCTTCGCACGCGATGACGCCGTGGTTCGGCCGCACCTCGTGAAACAAGAACGGCGGAAAAACGTCGGGCAGATAGACCTGCCGCGTGCCTTCAAAGTAGCCTTTGGTTCGCCCAAAATCCTGCGTCATCACGCTGAAGTCGACGTTGTCCGCTCCGAGCACGTGCCGCAGCTGCCGCAACATTTCCTGAACGCGCACGTCGCTGCCGGTGTTCCGCGTGCCGTTGTAGCCCGCGAAGAGCAGCTTCAGTTTTTCGCCGGCGCTCCAGGGCTTGCCGAGACCGAGCATCCAGCCAAAGCGCCGCAGCTCGACGAGCGCGCTCAGCCATGCGACGAGAAGAAAATCGGTCATGCGCTTGCTCTCCCCACCGCGGTCCTCTGCACGCTCGAATTGCCTGGCCAGGGCTTTGCCGGATAACGAAAATGATTTTCCCGGCTGAATTTTAGGAGCCCTGCGGCATACGTTGAAAACTTTGCGGGCGCCTCGCCCAGTTCCGCGACCACGCGCGAATTGTCGAACACCGTATTCCAATCCAAATACGGCCAAAATACTTTCAGCCGGGAAGCCGCGTGCCCGACCGCCCCGCGGCGATTTGCCGTCCAATTCACCGCTCGAGAAAACGGTCCGCCGAGCCACGGCCAGAACAAAGGCCTGCGCATTCCGCCCGCCTTGGCGATCGCATCGGTTATTTCCAGGTACGTCTCGGATCCCCTTCCAGACGACAGGTGATAGATGCCATGCACGGGCGCATCTTTTTGATGAATGGTTACCACCGCTTTACCTACGTAGTTCGCCGGCACGATGTCGATTCGATCGTGAGGCCGCAGGGGAAGCACTGGCAACCTCGCGAGCAAGTGCACCGCTTGCACCATATCGAATTGTGACGTCTCGGGCCGCCTGCTGTCTCCCAGCACAATGGCGGGGCGGAAGATCGTCTTCGGCACTTCGGGTAGCCAGCGGTTCGCCATGTGCTCGCAAAACTTTTTTGTGCGCGCGTAAGGATCGTAGTCGGAACGTTCCCAGTCGATCGCATGTTCCTCCGTCACCAAAGCATCTTTCCTTTTTCCCGCGACTGCCACCGTAGAAACGTGTGAATACCTGCGCAAACCGTGGCGGTCATGGGCCCGACGCGCAAGTTGAATCACTTCGAGGGTGCCGCGCAGGTTCACATTCAGGCACTGCTTCTCCGATTTGCGGTTCAACGAAGCCGCGCAATGAATCAGCGAATCGGTCGTATCCACCAGCGCGCGATATTCCTCACCGGGCAAGCCGAATTCTTCCGCGGTCAAATCCCCGCGGAAAATGCGCACGCGCGCGTCGAGGTATTCGAGGAATTCCGGAAAATTAAAGTGCAGTTGCAGGGAGGTCCACAACCGCTCGCGCGCTTCTTGTTCCGTTTTCGCGCGAACCAGCAAATTCAGCTGGTCGCGATGCCCGGTGAGGAGCCCCGCCGCCACGTAGCTGCCCAAATAGCCGGTCGCGCCGGTTACGAAGGTCGCCATGGTCAATCGGACGACGGCGCCGCTTTGGAAAGAGCCGCATGCTCTGCAGGCTGGCCGTTGCCGTTCCACTCGAGGGCGCGCGGCTCGCGCGCTTCTAGCGGCCGCCCTTCCATCAGCGGGTAGCACCAACGCCGCAAGGCGGGGATGTGCACGTTAATCCAGTAATCCCACCAGTCCACGGCTTCCGGCGTGAAATCGAAAAGCTCCCGCTCCCCCGGCGGCAGCGCGGCGGAAAGCAGCCGCGCGTTTTCGCATTCGAAAACGTGCTCGTTGTGCAGAATGAAGGGCTCATAAAGCTCGATGAGTTTTTGCGCTCGAATCAGATCCCGCTCAGCCTTGGCAAACGGCGCTTTCTTCAGGCGCAGGGTTGCGGCCACGCGATTGATACCAGAGACCACGGCTTTCTGCATGGGAATCGACAGCCGCTCGTAGCGTTGCTTCGATACGGGAATGGTCTCGAACTTCACCTTTAACCAGTTTTCAATCGTCTGCGAGCTGCGGTAATGCTTGCGGTGCGCCAGTCCCGTCAGCTCAATACTGCGTCCCATGTTGACCGGATTGATGGCCGAAGTTGCCAACTGGTATAGCCGCGCGTGCCGCCGCGTCACGAGCGCGCCGGCAATCAGGGTCATCCCGCGGCTCACCATGTCCACGGGAATCACATCCAGGCATTTCCGCTCATTCGAGGGAAGCTGGCGGAAGTTTGTGCCGAGTAGGTACGACAGCGGCCCCGACGTGTTGATGCCCTCGTTCCACCCGGTAAACGGCGAGCGCTCCGAGCTCTCCACGATCGATGGGCGCACAATGGCAATCGGAAGGTCCTTGCCCTGCCGCGCCAGAATCGATTCGCCCAGGCTCTTCGTGAACGTATAAGTGTTGGGCCAACCCAAGTGTTGCGCGCGGCGCAGGCCTACGTGGGTCAGACGGTTGCGCACCCAGCGCGCGCGGTTGCGGCGGAGAACGCCCTCGAGTTCCGCCGCAGGCGCCGCAGTTTCGTCCCCGCCTCGCCCCAGAACGTGCCGGCGAAGCGCTTTGCTCAATTCGGGACTCTCCGCGCGCGCTTCGATACGCCGGATCCGCTCGCGCAGCGAGGCAATCTCATTTTCCGCATCGAAATGTGAGTCTTTCGCCAGATTGTAATTGTCTTGCAACTGTTCCTCGACGCGCCCGTCGCGCATGCCCGCCGCGTAACAGGTCGAAAGGTGCATCAGCCCGGAATGCTTGCATTTCCGCAGAAATCCGAGCAAATGAAGCGTTGAATCCACATTTGAGGAGAGAGCATCGCGCAAATCCGGGTTGAAATCCGTCAGGCCGGCGCTGTTTACGATCAGGTCGAGCGATCTTTCCAGTCGCGCTTGCGTAGCCTCATCTAGGCCCAGACCGGGCAGGCTCACGTCTCCTTCGGCTACCTCCACCTTTTCGCTCAGGAAGGCGCCAAGCTTTCGGCCGTGTTGTTTGTCGAGCGTATCAAACGCCGGGGACTCCTCGACGATTTTCTCGAATCGCCGTTGCGCCGAAGTAGTGCGGTTGCGCCGAATGAGCAGCGTGATTTTGCCGATGTTCGGAATCTTTTCGAGTAAATCCACGAGCCAGACTTTGCCAATGAAACCGGTGACCCCGACAAGCAGAATGTGCCGGTTCGCCAAGGCTTCGCGCACGGAGAAGCCCTCAACACGCGGCGCCGCCCCAAAAACCGCCACCGGCTTCTTAATCGAAGACTTCGGCCGGGCCGTCGGCTGGATGCCTTCTTCCAGAAGTTCCGGCTTCTCGGTCCAACCAAGCTGGCTCAACAGCCTTTCTCGAGGAATTCGTCCATCCACCGGACTGCTCGCCAGCCGCGCCAGAGGTCCCCGCGGGCGCACCACGGGATCGAGCAACCGACCCGTTGCCTGGCCATTGCGGTACTCCAGCCTGTTTGCGATAAACGCTTCCGCTCCGAGATGATGTGCCAGCGGGCGAAGAATGTTTTCGAGCAGTTGCCCGACCAGTACGACATGTCCTCCCTCGCGCGCCGCAGCGACGATCTTTTCCACGGCCCCTTGCCGCAGTTGCGGCTTCAGCACGTAGTGGAAATACTCTTCGCCGAGCAGGTCCAAGCGGTCGCGGCTCACGCCTCGGAGTAACAAGTGCAAAAACCGCGTGGCGAAAGTGCGGCTTGCCGCATAGGCAAACGGCCGGGCCAGGGCCATCCCCGCCATCCCGGCGCGTCGCGCCCAGCGCTCGGAGAAGCTTCGCGCATTCCAGGTGAAGAAGCCTACCGGCCGCAGGGCACCCAGCTCCATCAGGGATCCTTCCACTCGCCAAAAACTGGTCTTTCCGCCGGTCGCCGAGAGGAGGGTTTGATCCGACTTGGAAACACCGCTGGTCATCGCTTGTTCGCGGCTAGCGCGCACCGGTCCGTTCCTCACAAGGTTCTTTGAAAAACGTGATCCTTTGAGACGTTCTCATTTTGCAATCAAACGGTTCTTGGACGGAATCGCAGCCTGCTGTTTTTCACACGACCAGATTGCCCGGCTCTCTAACCAGGCTGCTTAAGAAAGGTAAAGGTAGCATTCTCAAGGCCTTCCCGCAAGGCAAGGTGAAGATTGGTAAGATTCGTGGCTTGCTGCGGCTCTATCGGCGGAAAGTTTCATCCTCGAAAAGTAGGCTCACTTCCTTTCATTGCGCAAAAGCTCGGCGGCGGGGAGGGATGGCTAAACGCCCCAGCCATACCGTTCGGCGTGTTCAAACGTCCGCTGCATCTCTTCTCTCAAAATTTCCGTGAAGACCGACCCGCCCACCACGCGCGCTTTGGGTTCAGCGATGTCTGGGGTGCGATAGCCTGCGGAGAGAACGCGCGTCAGCGATTGTTCCACCCAATCCGCTTCGAGCGACAGTCCGAAGGCGTCCCGCAGCATCATCGTGGCGCTGAGAATCGAACCGATAGGATTCGCGCTGTCCGTCCCCGCCAGGGAAGGCGCGGAACCATGAATCGGTTCAAACAGCGGCGCCCTATCCCCAAAACTCGCCGAGGGAATGAGCCCGATCGAGCCGACCAGGGCCGCCGCCGCGTCGCTCAAAATGTCCCCGAACATGTTGCTGCACAGCATCACGTCAAATTGCGACGGCTTCAGCGTTAATTGCATCGCCGCATTGTCCACGTACATATGTTCAAGCTTCACGGAAGGGTACACCGCGTTCATGGCCGTCACCGTTCGCCGCCAGAGCTGCGAACTGGTTAGAACATTGGCCTTGTCCACGGAGCACAGTCGCCGCGTGCGGCTTTCCGCTCGCCTGTAGGCAAACGCGGCAATCCGCTCGATCTCCGGAGTCGAATAGGACTCTGTGTCCCATGCCCGCTCCACGCCGTTTTCCGCCACGTTGCCGCGCTCTCCAAAGTACATTCCTCCGGAAAGCTCGCGAACGATTTCCAGGTCCAAGTCGCCCAGCCTTTCCTGCTTCAGCGGCGACAGCCCGCGCAGCGGCTCAATGAGTTTCACCGGGCGCACGTTGACGAAGAGCTCCATGCCCTTGCGCAGGCCAAGCAGTCCGCTCTCTGGCCGCTTCCCGACCGGCAGGGCATCCCATTTGGGCCCGCCAACCGCGCCCAAAAAGACAGCGTCGACTTTCCGGCAAACCTCCAGCGTCTCAGGGGGCAGAGGCGTTCCCGCGGCGTCAATGGCTGCGCCGCCCAGCGGAAGTTCGACAAATTCAAATTCGTGATTGAACTCGTGAGCCGTTTCCCGCAAAACGGTTGCCGCAGCCCGCGTGACTTCAGGCCCGATGCCGTCTCCCGGGAGCAAAACGATCTTCTTCTTCATGGTCATCCCCGAGCTCATACCATCCTCCGCTGCGAGAGGACCTGTGGAAAACTCCGCTGAAAGCTGGGCCTGCCGCTTCGCGATCTCGGTTGCAGCGAGTGAATCAGGCATCAATGGAGGACGATTCCGTTGCCACCGCCGCGGGACGTCGACGGATCACCTCGTGCGCGATGCCCACGATGTCGCGGGCTCGTACTTGCTTCGCCTGGTCGGCTAGTGTAGTCACCCTTCTGTAAATCTCCGCGAGTTCCGTGTCACTCGCCTCATAACCCAAGTCTTTCAGCGTCATGCGCAAGGCATGGCGGCCCGAATGCTTGCCCACCACCAGGGAGCGATTGGGTACGCCAACCGTCTGCGGCGAAATGATTTCGTAGGTCAGCGGGTTCTTGATGATCCCATCCTGGTGGATGCCTGCTTCATGTGCAAACGCGTTCGCGCCCACCACCGCCTTGTTCGGCGCCACCTGCGCTCCCGTAATTTCGGTAAGGAGACGGCTAGCAGGGAAGAGCTGATCCAGCCGAATGCCTGTCGTTACGCCGAAGTTCTCTTTGCGTACCGCCAGCGCCACGACGACTTCTTCCAGCGAGGCGTTTCCTGCTCTCTCGCCGATGCCGTTGATCGTGCACTCAATTTGCCGTACGCCGGCGCGGACCGCCGCCAGCGAGTTCGCCACCGCCAGGCCCAGGTCATCGTGGCAGTGCGCGCTCAGCGTGATGCCGTCCGGATCGCCCAGAGATTCGCGCACCTTGCTGAACATCGCACCGTATTCTTCCGGCACCGCGTACCCCACGGTGTCCGGCAGGTTCAACACCGTCGCGCCGGCATCCACCGCCACGCGGCAAACCTGACACAAGAAATCAATATCCGTCCGCCCCGCGTCTTCCGCCGAGAATTCCACGACATCTACATGCTGGCGCCCGTAGCGGATCATCGCCGCGATGGCTTCCAGAGCCTGTTCGCGCGTCATGTTCAACTTCACGCGCAGGTGCAAATCAGAAGTGGCCAGAAAGACGTGCAATCTTGGCGCTGCCGCCGGCTCGAGTGCTTCGAGCGCCGCGCTCACGTCGTCTTTCTTGGCGCGGGCCAGGGCCGCAATCGGCACGTCGCGGATTTCTTTCGCCACCGTCTGCACGGCTTCCAGATCGCCTCGCGAGGCGATGGGAAAACCGGCTTCGATCACGTCCACGTTCAGCGCGGCAAGCTGCCGGGCCATCCTCAGCTTTTCGCCGGTATTCATCGAAAAACCCGGCGATTGCTCGCCGTCACGGAGCGTCGTGTCAAAGATCCGTACCGTGTCCATAAAGTCCCCCAGCCTCTAGTAACGCACGCCCGGCGTGGTGCGGTCCAATTTATCTTTATTCTGCTTTTGATAATTTCGTTTTATACTAGGCCGCCGCTGTCGCGCCGACCGAATCGCTTGTCAGTCTTTGCCGCCGCGGGTCCTTGGCCGGGCGCGCCTTGGTGCGTCGCTGCTTGCCTCAGCAGAAACGCGAAGCCGGGAGGACGTGTGGATCTCGCGGAGCTCCAGGTGTTTCTGACCGTCGCAAAGGAAGGCAGCTTCTCTCGCGCTGCCGAGCGTCTTTACCGCACGCAGCCGGCCATCAGTCTGGCTATCCGCAAGCTCGAGGACTCCCTCGGCCAGCCGCTCTTCATTCGTGGCGCTCGCCCTGTGCGCCTGACCGATGCCGGCACACTTCTCCGAGATTACGCCGAGCGTCTCATCAACCTCCGCGACGAAGTCAAAAAGGGACTCAACGAACTCGAGGGCCTCAACCGCGGTGAACTTTCGCTCGGTGTCAACGAAAGCTCCATTCACGCCCTTCTTCCCGCCCTTGCCAAATTTCGCGAATTGCATCCCGGGGTCCACGTGCGCGTTCACCGCATGTTTTCCCGCGATATTCCCCACGAGGTCCTGAACTACCGCCTCGATCTCGGCGCCATTTCCTTTGTGCCGCGCGATCCCCACCTCCAGGCCACCGAGATCTTGAAGGACGAGTTGACGCTAGTGGTGCCGCCAAAGCATGCGCTTGCAAAGAAACACGAAGTCGACGTCTCCGACCTTGCCAGCGAAACCTTCATCGCCCATATTGTCGAATCGCCTTTTCGCCGGCGCGTCATCGAATTGTTCGCGCGTCATCGCGCCGCGCTCAACATGCCCATCGAAATGCCCACCATCGAAAGCATCAAGCGCTTCGTGCAAATGGGCATGGGCGTGGCCATCGTCCCGCGCATGTGCGTGCAGTGGGAAATCGAGCGCGGCTGGATGAAAGAAGTAAAGATTCGCCAGCTCAATATCCCTCGCCACGTTTACCTCATTTCACGCCGTGGCGCGCGCCTTCCATTCGCCTCCGCCGAACTCATGCGCATCCTCCGCGGAGAGCGAGTGAGCCCTGTCTGACTCTGTCCGTCCGCAGTTTTTCAAGAGCGATTTTCTCAGGTATGCTGCTGATTTGAATTTGTCACGTTCGAATCGGCAGGTGTGCGCAAGTGACTAGCGGACTCGCCATTCTTTTGATTGGTTTTCTTCTCGGGATGCGCCACGCCACCGATCCTGATCACGTCATTGCCGTTTCCACCATCGTCAGCCGGGAGCGTTCCGTCCTGAAAGCCGGTTTGATTGGCATCTTCTGGGGCTGTGGTCATACGCTGACGATTGCCATTGTCGGCAGCGCCATCGTTCTCTTCGGTGTCGTCATCCCCCCCCGCGCAGGCTTAACCATGGAATTCTCCGTGGGCCTGATGCTGATCTTGCTCGGCGTTCTCAATCTCACCGGATCCATGAAATGGCTCAGCGAAAAATTCTCCCCTACTCACCCGCGCGTCACCGGAACGCATGCGCACATCCATGAGCATAACCACCACTTGCATTTTCACTGGCACTCTCACCCGGCCGTCCAGGAGCATCACGGCGATAGCCTCGCCACCCCGGCCTGGCTGCCGAAACCCTGGGCGCGCCTCGGCCTCTTTCACGCCCTTCGTCCTGTTCTGGTCGGCATCGTGCACGGCCTTGCCGGATCCGCTGCTATTGCCCTGCTCGTTTTAAGCACCATTCGCGAGCCGAAGTGGGCGCTGCTCTATCTGCTGATTTTCGGGTTGGGCACGATTGCCGGCATGATGCTGATTACCGCCGCCCTGGCCCTGCCTTTCTCTTTTGCCGGCCACCGCTTCGCTTGGCTTGATCGCAGCCTTGTCCTTGGCTCGGGCCTGGTCAGCCTGTGTTTTGGGATTTTTATCTGTTACCACGTCGGCTTCCTGAACGGCCTCTTTAGCCGTCATCCTCACTGGACTCCCAGCTAGGATCGAAGACGGTCTGGAACTCCGTGGAGGCTGGACCCGTGGCCCGCATCCCGTGCCCCGCCTCCTGTCGTCCTGACCCTCAGGCCGCGGTCTTCTACCAGCCTGAGGCGCGGGTTCTGCGCTCTGTGCACGTCGCCGGAGCGGGAGTATTTTCCGTATGGCGAATCTCGGTCCTGCCACTTCCCCCGTTGGCCCTGACCCGCTAAGATGCTCTCCATGACACACCACCTGGATCGCCGCACTTTTCTTATCGCTGGGGGACTGACCGCTCTTGCCTCGACCCGAGTTCTCGGCGCCAATGACACGCTCCGCGTCGGCGTCATCGGCACCGGCGGCCGCATGAATGACCTCCTCAACGCCGCCGACAGAGTCGGCAATTATCAGGTGGTCGCCGCTTGCGATGTCTATGCCCCGCGCCGCGACACCATCAAAGAACGCTCCAAAGGCACCGCCACCACGCACACCGATTATCGCGAACTGCTCGAGCAGAAACTCGATGCAGTGATCATCGCCTCCCCCGACCACTGGCATGTGCGCATGGCCGTCGACGCCATCGCCGCCGGTAAAGACGTCTATCTGGAAAAGCCGGTTACCCACACCATCGAAGAAGGCGCGACGCTCGCCCGCGCGGTCCGCTCCAGCAAACAAATCCTGCAATGCGGCATGCAGCAGCGCAGTTGGAGCCATTTCCGCGATGCCGTGGATCTGATTCAGGGCGGCAGCCTCGGCCGCGTTCCCCAGGTCCGCACCTATTGGTGGCAGAACTATCTGGCGTGGCGCGAACACAACGCCATCGAAGTCCAGGCGCTCGATTGGAAGCAGTGGCTCGGCAACGCTCCCGACCAGCCCTTTAGCGAAGAAAAGTTCTACCGCTGGCGCTGGTTTTGGAACTTTGGCGGCGGCGCCATGACCGATCTCTTTACCCATTGGATCGATGTCGCCCATTGGGCCATGAAATCCGATCAGCCCACCAACGCGCAGATGCTTGCTGATAAGTCCATCTTCCCGCAGTGGGATTGCCCGGACACCGTGCAAGCGGCATTCCGCTACCCCGGATTCGATGTCGTGTACGAGGGGATGATGGCCTCCTCGATCGACGACGGCGGCCTCGAGTTCCGCGGCACGGAGGCAACCTTAAAGATCAACCGCAGCGGCTTCGGCGTTTATCACGAAAGCGTGTCAGGAAGAGAGAATCCCGTGGTGAAGGCCGACAGCTTTCGCGACGGCACCATCGACCACATGCAAAACTTTTTTGATTGTGTCCGGTCCCGCAAAGAGCCAAATGCGCCGGTTGAAACCGGCGTTGCTGCCGCGCGCGCCGGCCAAATTGCCAACCTCGCCTACCACCGCGGCGGCTCCGTCGCCTGGCCAGCGAAATCATCTGTTTGAGCGTCCGGACGTTATGACCAACCGCCCCCGCGCGTATTCGCGTTAGACCCTCAGCCGGGGTAAGCCAGCGTGACCAGCCAGGAACGGGGCGGTAAATCAGTGCAGCAAGCCCACAGGACGGCTGGGCCGCTCACTTTGTGGCGGCGGCATCGAGAGCCGCAGCAAAGGCTGGATCTCAGCCTTCGGCACAAAACCAATCCCCGGTCTTGACCACCGCACTAACTCAAGAAGCTTCCATAGCCAGCACGAGCCTCCCGCCTTAACGAGCCAGTCTTTCTGAATATCGGGCGCAAAAGGAGCAGCACAAGAAGCCCCCAAGCGAGCCCGTAGCCAAAGCATTTTCCATCACTTAGCCACCGACACCCGATACACCACGTCCGCGCCATCATCCGACACCAGCAGCGCGCCGTCCGGCGCAACCGCCACTCCGACCGGCCGCCCGTACACATCCGACCCGCTGGGATCTGGCACCAAGCCTGTCAGGAACGGCACAGGATCTGCTGACGGCTTGCCGTCTTGGAACGCCACAAACGCCACTTGGTATCCCGAGCGCGCCGCGCGATTCCACGAGCCGTGCTCGGCGATGAACGCTCCGCCCCAGTAGCTCTCCGGAAACTGCTTCCCGCTGTAAAACGCGAATTCGAGCGGCGCCACATGCGCTCCCAGCAGCACGTCGGGAATAATCGCGCGCTTCACCAACTCCGGATGCTCCTGTTTGACACGCGAATCGACGTTGTCGCCGATGTAGCTGTACGGCCATCCATAGAATCCGCCGTCTTTGAGGGAGGTGAAATAGTCCGGAGGCAAGTCGTCGCCGAGTTCGTCTCTCTCGTTGACGCTAGTCCAAAGTTCTCCCGTCGCCGGATTAAAAGCCAGCCCCACCGGATTCCGCAGCCCTGTTGCATACTGCCGCGCATTCTTCCCACCCGGATCACAAATCGTTACCGCGGCACGAACGGCGGGCTCGCCGGTGTTGATATTCGAAGCCGAACCCACCGCGATAAACAGATGCTTGCCATCCGGCGAAAAGGCCAGCGTGCGCGTATCGTGTCCGCCCGCCGGGAGGCTCATCAGATGCTCTTTCTCTCCCAGCCTTTTTGAAGTTTTGGGATCGTACTTGAAACGAACCAATTCGTTCATGTTGCCTACATACACGTAGTCGTCATGGAAAACGATCCCAAACGGCCGGTTCATCCCGTCGACAAATACTTCGCGCTCCTGCGCGCCGCCGGTGTCCTTCGGGTCGCGAAGCACGATGATTTGGCCGGACCCTGTAGTGTCGGCAAGGAAAATGTCTTGGTTCGGCGCCACCTTCAGAAAGCGCGGCCTCTTAAATCCGGTAGCAAACACATTCACGCGAAATCCTGCCGGCACGGTAGGCAGAAATCCATCCGGCGGTTTGACGCGGTCCGGTCCATTGCCCGCCGACCTCGTCGCAAACGGCGCAGGCAGTTTGGCCCTTTGCCCGTGCGTCACCTGCGCCGGCAAACAGGCCGCCATCGCTAAGCCAGCGGCTAAACAAAAAGGAGTCTTCAAACGCATTCGCCAACCTCTCTGGAATTGAAGTTAAGGTTGCTCTTGTAGGATGCCCTATTCTCGCTGTTGGGTTCAACGACGCCCTTCCTGTAAGCTGCCAACTTCTATTGCCCGCCGGAAGCGACCCGAAAGCCTCCCTCGCGCATCCAATCTGTCTGTTCGAGCGCAAGCTAGCAAGAGCCTGGTCAGGCAGTTTGCGGGAGGGCCACATGAAAAGCTCCTTCGTCGGACGCGGTCTTGCCTATGCCGTGATCCTCGCGGTCATCGCTTGGACGGCCGTCCGCGCGTTGGGCGCGCGCCCGCCGGAAACTCCCAAATTTCCAATCCCGGCGCCCGCCGTCGATGCGCCATTGGCTTCCGCCAAGTCCCATGACACCGCCGTCCTCGCGGGCGGCTGTTTCTGGGGAGTGCAGGCCGTCTTCGAACGTTTGAAGGGCGTCAAATCTGTCACCTCCGGCTACTCCGGCGGTTTCATCAAGTCGCCCTCCTATGAAACCGTCAGTATGGGCGTCACCGGCCACGCCGAATCCGTTAGCATCACTTTCGATCCATCGAAAATCACCTACGGCCGGCTCTTGATGGTTTTCTTTTCTGTCGCGCACGATCCGACGCAGTGGAATCGCCAGGGCCCGGATACCGGTTCGCAATACCGCTCGGTAATTTTCTACACGGGCGATGAACAAAAGCGGATCGCCGAGGCTTACATCGCCCAACTTGACGCTGCCAAGGTTTATTCCCGATCCATCGTCACCAAAGTCGAAGCTTTTAAGGCCTTTTATCCTGCCGAGGAGTATCACCAGGATTTTCTGGTGCGCAATCCCACAAATCCGTACATCGTCTACAACGACCTGCCCAAGCTCGAAAACCTGAAAAAAGACTTCCCCGATCTTTACAAACGATAAAAGTCCGCCGTTCGAAACACGCGCCCGAGGTCCGGCAAGGCCAAACTTCCCTCACTCCCATTGGCGAAACGGCTAACGCATCCGCTCCGCGAGGAGTCTTTGCTTCTACGCAAAACTTGTGACTTAAAGCTTTCCATCCGGCCGCTCGGTTACCGGTTTTCCTGCGGCGCCGGGAAGCTTCCTTTTCGCGCCGCCTGCCGATTCGCCCGCGAGCAAAGCCGCCACGCTATCGTAGGCATAGATCGTTGGCGCTTGATTTTGCATTAGCCCGCCGGTGTCCGCGGTCGGGCCGTAATTGCTGTGCAAATCCCGTCCCAGCATCCGCAGCATGGCCATCTGCTGGCCGCGGTGATGCGCGGTGTGCGCGATTCTTCTCACCATCACCCACGCCCGTGACCGCGGCACGTCAAAGAATCTCGTCTTTCCTTCCCACCAGGGCTCCTCCTTCGCCTTGAGGGCCTCGAGCCGCTTCCAGCTGTCCTCCGCATATTTCTGGATGAATTCCAGGCGCAACTCCTTTGCCGGCAGAGGTGACGCGCCCACGTCGATTCCCAGCATGTTCAGGAACCACAGATTCTCGCTGACGCACTGATGAACCATCTGCTCGCGCACGCTGCGACCTCGCGGATCCTTGGCGTTCGGCCGCTCCGGCAAATCTTCGTCGCGAAACTCGCTCCACACGCTCAGTACCTTTATGCGCTCGGTCTCGTACGTTTCCACCATGAAGTCGTATTGCATGCGCGCCTCCTCGCTCGTCCGCTGCTTCGCCGCGCATTCTCTCTCCCGCTCATCCACGCGTCAATCAGGCCCTACGGTAGCGGTGCGTCCTGGAACGCGGTGTGCGAGGCCTCTACCAAGAGGCCTCGCGTGAAATCCTGCCAAAGCTGATATGCTCTTCGTTCCATCGGGAAAGCCTTCTCGCGGAGACAGCATGCCTTCCAATCGTCGCGAATTTCTGACCCGCGCTGCTCGAGCACTCGGTTCGGGTGCCCTTTGCACGTCGACTGCCGCGCCCAAGGACCTCCTAGCGACCGTCGCTTGGCCCGAGGAACTATTCGGCAAAGCGCTTTTCGCCAAGATGAAATGGTTCAACGAGCCGGCATCCGCCACGCAATCCGGCGATCAACTTGTGGTCAGGACGAAACCCAAGACCGATTACTGGCGCAAGACTTTCTATGATTACGTCACCGACAACGGCCATTTTTTCTTCTTGCCCGTCATCGGCGATTTCGCGCTAGAAAGCTGTGTCGCCGGAAAATACGGCGCGCTTTACGATCAGGCAGGGCTGATGGTGCGGATCGACAGCAGCAACTGGCTGAAGTGCGGCCTCGAACTCGTCGATCATATCGGTCACGCCAGCGTCGTCCTTACACGCGAGTTCTCCGATTGGTCCACCATTCGCGGCATCACCACGAGAGAACCGCTGTGGTGGCGCATCGTTCGAAAAGACTCTTCCCTCGAAGTTTTTGCTCTTTCGACGGCAAAGACTTCATCTCCACGCGCCTCGGCTATCTTCCTATGCCAGCTTCCGTCGATGCCGGCATCATGTGCTGTTCGCCCGAAGGAGCTGGCTGCGAATCGACTTTCGACCAAATCCGTTTGACGCATTGACTTGCCACCGGACCAGCGGAAAGGAGCATGGCCGTGTCCACATTCCTTGGGCAGTATGAGGACCGCATTTATCCAGTAACTCGATTTGTGATCGGCTTTTTGTATGCATGCCATGGCGCACAGAAATTGTTTGGAGTTCTCGGCGGCACGCGAGCACTTCATGATCCGCAAGGTTTGCTCGCCGGAATCATCGAATTTTTTGGAGGATCGCTCATCGCCCTCGGCTTATTTGCCGGTATTGCCGCCTTCGTCGCGAGCGGCGAAATGGCCGTTGCCTACTTCCAGGCTCACGCGCCTCACGGATTCTGGCCGATTCGGAACGGCGGCGAACGCGCCGTGTTTTACTGCTTTTTCTTTCTCTACGTCGCCGCGAAGGGGTCGGGACGCTTCAGTCTTGAACGCCCCTTTCGGCGGATGAAACAATGAGACGGGCAGCGAGTCTTCTTTTGATCCGTAAAGGCGGAGGCCAATATCGCATTTTCACACTTTCGGCCCGAAGCGCTGCCGCACCCGAGGTGCGGTCAGTGTTCCGGGCAGTTTCGCAGCTATAACTTTGTAACGGCGCTGCTTGTCGGCCGGTTGATCGTCTTCCTTCGCGCGCAGGGCATAAAGATCTAGACGCCGATACGGAGGCTAAGATGAGGGAGACCGGTGCTCATCGGTCAACGGGCCCGGGACAAAGGCACTGCCGAGCGGTACCGGGCCACGGAGGTCGACGGAACCTTTTGCTACGCCTTGTTTAAGACGTTTGCCACGAAGGAAACCAGAGGTCGAGGAGTTCCGCCAACCGACCTTGCGCTTCTTCTTCTGTCAAGCGCAAGCGAACGGTGTGTTTATCGCTCATTTACGGTTTGTTGACCTCATTCCCGTTGACATGGCTCGCCCACAGGAGTATCAACAGGTTTGCGCACGGCTCTACAGAACTCCCTTCCGTTTCTGTGCGCTCATCCAAATCTGCTAGGAGGCAATCATGTCGAATCCTGTCCGTGCAATCCCTGAGGGATATCACACCGTTACACCTTATCTGACCTGCAAAAACTCGGCGAAGGCCATTGATTTTTACAAGTCAGTGTTTGGCGCCACGGAAATCACGCGAATGACCGGCCCCGACGGCAAAGTCGGTCACGCCGAATTGAAGATCGGCGACTCGCTCATCTTTCTTGCCGACGAGTTTCCCGGCATGAACAGCGCCCCCACGCCGGGAGTCAAGAACGCCTGCGGAATCTTCCTTTATCTGGAAAATGTGGACGCGACTTTTAATCGCGCCGTGGCCGCCGGCGCCAGCGTGGAAATGCCGCTCGCCGATCAGTTTTGGGGCGACCGCTATGGCAAAATCACCGATCCGTTTGGCCACAATTGGGGCCTGGCGCAGCACGTGGAAGACGTTGCTCCCGAAGAAATGAAGCGGCGCTCCCAGGAGTTTGCCGCAAAGATGGCCAAGGCCGCTGCAGCGAGCCAAAGCTAACCGCTTCCAGTGCAACGAGCTAGGAAAGGCCTCTCGGGTCGCGCCCGGGAGGCCTTCTTCTTTTTTGGCAATTCGAAGGCGCGTAACAGACTCCTGGACTCCGGCGTCGTCAAAACACTAAGCGAACTCATGGCGAGATGCGGTTCGGAGAGTGATTACTGACCCATGGCGAACCTGGGAGGCCCTAGAATCGTAGTGACAGGATGGGGGGGGTGACATGTCCCTGTGGACTCGCGCAGAAAACGTGTGGTTGAGGATCAAAGAATGGTGGAACCGGAACTGGATTTTAATTCGTCCGGGTCCGGAAGCGTGGCGGGGAGGGGTGTGGGGAGCGCTCGCAGCGGCCACCGCGTGCGTGGTCATCGCCGGGCTTTGCTTAAAGACAGGATTCGGCTACGCCTTCGATTTTGTTTTTGCGATTTTCTTCGCCGCGCTGTGCATCCCCTTGGCCATGCTTGGCGTAATGCTTTTGCTGACGATTGCGCGCAACCTGCCGCGGCTCGCCACGGGAATCATCGTCGGCTCCTGGGCGGTGGTAATGATGCTGTGGGGCCCTCCGGTGCTGGGAATTCCTATTGCCATTGTCGTGGGGGTGGTGGAAGGAGTTTTGGGAGCGACGATAGCGACGTTGGTTGCCGGAAGCTTTGCGCAGGCAGCGTTGCGCAAAAAAATTCTCGTTTCCTTGCTCTTCGTCGGCGGAGTTGCGGGCAATGTGTACTTCGTGTGGCTCCTTGCGCATGCGGGTTCGCTGGAGAAGATCATTGCGTGGAAACCGCCCGAGGAATCGATGCCGGCGAAGCTGGCGGCGGAGAATCCGAGTGCCAATGGACCGTACCGCGTGCAGCGACTTTACTATGGAGTGGGAAACGACATCCGGCGGCCGGAATACCGCGCAAGCGTTGCGTTAAAAACGAGAACGGTGGATGCGTCGGACTTCTTCAAGGATTTCAAAGGATGGCAGCGCTGGACGCGCAAGAAATATTGGGGATTTGACGTCGACAAACTGCCCCTGAATGCGCGGGTATGGTATCCGGAAGGGCCGGGGCCGTTTCCCTTGGTATTGATCGTCCATGGCAATCACAACATGTCGGACTTTTCCGATCCGGGTTACGCGTACCTGGGAGAATTGCTGGCGAGCCGCGGGTTCATTCTCGCTTCGATTGACGAAAATTTCCTGAATGGCGGGCTCTTTCACGACCCACCCTTGAAGCCCGGCAGTGCGGCACGAGGATGGTTGTTGCTCGAGCATTTGAAATTGTGGAAAGAGTGGAATCAGGCAGCGGGGAATCCCTTTCAAGGCAAAGTGGACATGTCGCGCATCGCGTTGATGGGACACTCGCGAGGCGGCGAGGCGGCGGCGACCGCGGCAGCTTTTAATCGAATGAAATATTATCCGGAGGACGCCAATATCCAATTCGATTACGGGTTCGCGATCAAAGCGGTCGTGGCGATTGCGCCCGCAGATGGCCAGTACAAACCTGCGGAGCAACACCGCTGGATTTCCGATGTGAGCTATCTGACATTGCAGGGCGCGCAAGACGCGGATGTTTCGTCGTTCATGGGGAGCCGGCAATGGGACCATGTGAAGTACACGCAGCCGGGGCCATGGTTCAAGGCGGAGATCTATGGTTACCGCGCAAACCACGGGCAATTCAACACCGTGTGGGGGCGGACGGACGCGGGAGAGCCGCTGAGCTGGCTTTTGAATTTGAAGCCATTGATGTCGGGCGAAGAGCAACGGCGCATTTCCAAGATCTACATTTCCGCATTCCTCGAAGCTACTCTTCATGAACGCCGCGAATACATTCCCCTATTCCAGGACTGGCGAGTAGGCCGCGCTTGGCTGCCGGACACTTTGTATGTGAATCGATATCAGGACGCGTCTTACGTGCCGCTGGCTTCTTTCCAGGAAGACGCGGATCTGACTTCGACCACGGCGCCGGGCGGAAGCATCGCGGGGGAAAATTTGTCGGTATGGCATGAGGGCCACATTCCCTGGCGAGCCGGCAATCGCGACTACAACGGTGTGTTTCTCGGATGGCATCGAGCGAAGGGCGCTCCTGCCGCGACCTACACGCTGACTTTGCCCGAAGGGGCTGCGGCAAAATGGCAGCTTGGTGAAGGCTCGACGATCGAGCTTTCGGTTGCGGCAATGGATGAAGATGCCTCTCTTCCGGGAAAGAGGACGGAGGAAGAAAAGAAGAAGGAAGAGGAGGAAAGGAAAAAGGAGGACAAGTCAAAGAAGAAAGAACGAGAGTCGCCGGATTTCACCGTGGAACTGGTCACGAGCGAAGGCGCAACTCCCGATGTGCTGGTGAGCAAGTTTGTTGCGATTCCGCCACCCTTCAAGGAGAAGTTCACAAAACTTACCGTCATCGATGAAAAAGGGTACGAAAAAGATTGGGAGCCGGTCTTCCAGACGGTGCGCATCCCGTTGGCGGATTTTCAGCCGCCAAATGGTGCAAAGCCGTTCGCGCCAGGGAAGCTCAGCGCTATAAAGCTTAAATTCGACCGGACAGCGATGAGTGTGATCTGCATTAGTGGAATAGGCTTTGGGAAACGCTAGGATTTTTCGCCATACCCTTCCAATTTAGGAAGAGAGTGGCCTGCTTGTTTTTATGAAGCAGTTATACGACTTCTCGTACGGCCGCGTATTGCAGCGCACCGGCACGACCATCATGGATGCTGCGCCCGATGGTTCCATTACCACCTTTGCCCAAATCGACGCGACGACACTGCCCGGGCCGCGTCCGGGTGGGGTTGGCTTGACCACGGCATTGACCGTGTTGCGCACCGGATGGGTGATAGTTGGAAGTTTGCCCACGTCGGGCGGGACTTCCGGAACCGCGCAAGTGGGTTGCTTGCTCGTTCGGGACAACTCCGGGAACGTGGTGGAAACGTTCAGCGATCCCATGATCAACGGTCCTTGGGATATGACGGACAGCGAAGATGGTGCGCATCTTCTCGTCACCAACGAGCCAGGATGCCAGAAATCAAATCCATGGCCGGGATTGCTTCCGGCTTTTCCCAGGCAATGGCACTTTGTTCGGCGTGACGTCGACCCGCTGCGCGGCGTGCTGTTCGTCGATGACGCCAGCAATACGCTGAACTCTCTCAATTAGATTTTCGGAAAAGGCAGACGCCGGACCAGGGCCGGTTTCCCGCCGGCCCTTTTCTCTCGGGCAGGCGTGCAAGCAAGCGCAGAAGAAAAGGAGGGCGTTTAAACTTTGCGGCGGTCTGTAGTATGGCCTTTACTTCCACCGGCTCCCAGCCGTACGGCCTAAAAAAGGCTGAGCCTTCCGCCGGCGCGAATTTGAATGGCGCGCCGACTTTGCTCAAATGCCTGCCAGTAGTCTTCTGCATCATTTTCAGGAGTCCCGGCGAGCCGAAATCCATGATCCAGCGCTGGAAACTTGCAGCGTTCGCGAGGTCCCGCGCCAGTGCGGCGACTTCTTCTTCGCTCAAATAAATGAGCAATCCTTCCGTGAGCACAAGAACTTTCTTGGCACGGCGGTTGAGCGCGGCAAAAAAGGTTCGGCGCGCGTCGGAATCCGCCAAATCCAAACGAACGCGTTCCAACGCACAGGTCGGCTTTTCTTTTGTGAGAATCTCTTCTTTGTACGCGAGGATTTCCGGCAGATCGACCTCGATCCATTGCAAAGACGCCGGCAATTCCAAGCGGTATGGCCGCGCATCGAGACCCGCGGCAAGGTTCAACACCAGGTCCGCGCCCTGCTGCAGCTCCTGTTTGATGAAATGGTCGAAGAGGTAAGTTCGCGTGACCCAGGCCCAGGCGTGCTTGTTTCCGTCGGGAAGCGTGTTCGCGATGTCGACCCCGTGCTGGCCGCACAAACGCTCAGCAAACCGATCGCGGAAGAGCGCGTCCGGCCGCGCTGTTTCCTGCGCGCGAAAATACGCCGCCCATCGCGCGGTATCGGAAACGTTTCGCACGGTTCCTGGTGCTGCCGTTGGCTGCGCCCCGGTCATCAAATCCTCCACGTGCAACCTATCCGAATCTCATTTTGCAAGAATATCCTCCGCCTGACCCCAAACATAGCTGTTTTTCGACGAAGACGATCGCGGATTAGAGAACAGCGACAAGATTCTATTCGAGCGGCCAGAGCCAGGCCGCGCCGCGCACTCCGCTCGAGTCGCCGTGCTTTGCCGGCACGAGCGGCGTGTCTGCCTCTTTTCCAAAAACGTATTCCTTTAGGCGTGGCGGAACGTTTTTGTAGATGCGCGGGATTTGCGAAGCTCCACCGCCCATCACAATCACGTCGGGATCGAGCAGATTGATGACGCCTGCCAGCCCGCGCGCCAGGCGATCTTCGAATCGCTCGAGCGCGTCGAGCGCGTCAGGTTCTCCTGCTTCGCTCCGCGCGATAATCTCCGGGCCGCGCAAGGAAACTCTTGTGGCGCGCTCGAAGTCTTTCTCCAATCCGGTTCCGGAAATCCACGTTTCGACGCAGCCGTTTTTCCCGCAGTAGCACGGCGGGCCGGGAAATTCCTCTGCCCGCATCCACGGCAGCGTGTTGTGGCCCCACTCTCCGGCGACGCCGTTCGAGCCGCCATGGACGCGTCCATCCACGGCGATTCCTCCGCCGCAGCCTGTTCCGAGAATCACCGCAAACACGACATGCCTGCCCACTCCGGCGCCGTCAGTGGCTTCGGAAACCGCCAGGCAGTTCGCATCGTTGGCGCAGCGGACTTCGCGACCGAGCGCTTGGCTTAAATCCTTATCGAAAGGTTTGCCGTTCAGCCACGTGGAGTTGGCGTTTTTCACGAGTCTGGTCCGCGTGGAGACCGTGCCTGGGATCCCCACACCAACAGTTGCGGTCCGCCCGAGTTGCTTCTCCATTTCTTTTACGCCGTCTGCTATGGCGCGAACCGTTCCGTCGTATTCAAAGCGTGGAGTCGGAATGCGATGGCGGTACAGCTCGGTTCCGTCGCGCTCGAGGGTGACAAACTCAATTTTTGTGCCGCCGAGATCCACACCAATGCGCAGGGAATCATCTTTTCGAAGAGCCATCGTGCCTGTCCCCTTTCGACCGGGAGCATTCTATCCTGCAAGCTGGTGCAGTGGCGCGGCGTAGTTCGCGGGATGAAATGGTGACGCGGATAGACTCGTCTTTTTAGACTCGTCTTTAATCGTTTGGGGGCGGGAAAAGGTTGGTGTGGTAGCATCTTGAGGCCTTGATGCCTAACGCCAAGAAAAAGGGTGTGTTTTTTGCTGTCCTCGTTTTATTTGCCATCAACATTCTGAATTTTTACGACCGGCATGTTCCGGGAGCGCTGGTCGAGCCCATGCGCCGGGAATTCCATCTGAGCGATATGCAGATTGGCCTGCTGGGAAGCGTGTTTATCTGGCTCTACGCGATTATGGGCGTGCCGCTGGGACGCATCGCCGATTCCGGAAGCCGCAAAAAACTGCTGGCCTGGGGATTGGTCGTGTGGGCGTCACTGACGGCGTGCGCGGCGATCGCGACAAATTTTTCGATTCTTCTGATTTCGCGCGTGGGAGTGGGACTCGGAGAAGCAACGTGCGCTCCGGCGGCGACGAGCTGGCTCGGGGACCTTTTCCCGGCCGACAAGCGCTCGCGCGTGCTGGCGTTGTTCATGTTGGGCGTGCCATTTGGCGGGGCGCTGGCGTACTTCTCGAGCGGTCCGCTGGCGCAGGCGCACGGCTGGCGGGCAGCCATGGTCGTGGCGGCGGCGCCAGCGCTCGTGCTTGTTCCAACATTGCTGATGCTCGAGGAACCGCGGCGCGGCGCCAGTGAAACGCATCCCGTTCCCGCAGTCGGCACATCGGCGCTCGGCTTGCTCCGCCTTCCGACGCTGTGGTGGATCATTGCTTCCGGGGTTTTTCTCAACTTTAATATGTACGCCATCGCTATATTCCTGCCGGCGTTTCTGAGCCGGGTTCACGGGCTTTCGCTGGCCTCCTCGGGCATCGCGACGGGTGTGGTTTTTCTTGTCGGAGGGTTCGCTGGGGGTTTGGGCGCGGGGTACGCCGGCGATTTCATCGTCCAACGACGCAAGGACGGGCGCATGCTGTGTGCCGCAATCGCGGCGCTTATGGCGGTGCCACTGTCGTGTCTGGGCATCCTGCAGCCGCCCGGGTCTCTGCTCAAAGGAATCATTTTCCTTCTGCTTACCTACGCTGTTTTGACCAGCTATTACGGATTGGTGTATTCCGCCATTCAAGACCTCGTGGCACCCAATCAGCGCGGCATCACCATGGCCATTTATTTCATGGCCATGTACCTGTGCGGCGCTTCGTTCGGGCCGCTGTTGACTGGCCGCATAAGCGACTTGCTGGCTCACCGCGCGGCGGTCTTGGCGGGCTCGTCGGCGGTGACGGAATCTTTTCGCGCGATTGGTTTGCAACAAGCCATGCTGATTATTCCCATTTTCTCGGCGGTGTTGGCGGGAGTGTTGTATACGGGATCGCGAACGATAACTTCCGATATTGCGCGGCGGGAGACGCTCGCTTTAGAGCCGTTGCTTAGCTCAGACTAGCGCGGGGCAAAGCAAAATCTGGCAGATCCAGGCGCGAGGATTGCGGAACGCAGATTTTCGCGCTGGTATAATTGCGGATGGATCGCCAAAATGGATTTGATTGAAGCTACTCGTCGCCGCGGACTTGCCACCATTCGATGCGTTCGAACTCGGCCATTCTTTCCGCGCCGTGATCGGCGTGCCAGCGATTCCAAGCGTCCGCGTCAGAAGGAAGATTTTCGTCCGTGATTTCACGGAGAGCCATGAAACACCAGCCGCGCATCTGCGGAGAGAGGTTCGGCTGCGACGCTAATTCGATGAATTTCGGAACCATGCGCATGCGCTGCTTGCGAGTGAAAACTCCGCAGTCGGAAATGTTGCAGCCGGCGCGGTCGCGGACATTCATGGAAGGATCTTGCGTGAACGAAGTGAACAGTTCGTCGACGACTTCGTCCTTGCCCAGGAAACGCAAGCCTTCGACCGCCCACTGGCGCACATTCGGTTCTTGGTCATTCCGCGCGTAGTCAAGCAGCACCTTGTGGATCCGATCGTAGTCCACGCCACGCCCGGCCAGCATTCCGAGGTAATACACAGCCCATGCACGGTGTTGCGGATCCATGCTTGCGCGAGCGATCAGCGAATCGGCGGCCTGCTCGTTTTCATGGAAGCCCTCGACGGCCAGGCTCAAGTCCATTTGCGCGATGCGAATGCGTAAGTCTTTGGAGAATTGTGCGCGCTCGAGCAGTTGCGCCACACGGTCACTCCGGTTGATGTGCCCGATCCAGCCGTCGACCTGCTGGCCAAAAATCTCCAGCGCGCGTGCGTCATGACCAATGGCGCGTTCGAAGAGTTCCTCCGCCTGAGCTTGTGCCGGCAAGGCGAGCACGCGCTCGATGTGGCCGTCAGTGAGCGGCCCGGAAAATACACGCGGTGCAACCGGTCTTGGCCGTGGCAAGGTTGCCGTCCGCGAGCTGTTTGCGCGCACGCTGCGGCTCCGGCCAGACCACCTGTTGGTCTGCCAAGCAAAAAGAGCGAGCAAGAAGGCGCCAAAAACCGCGAAAGGCACCCAGGAGGAGCCGCTGGTTTGCACGCGGATGCCGGTCTGGGGAGTCCGTAATTGTGCGGGCTGTGCCCGGACGCCGAGAGGCAGATTTACTTCCACGTGGGTGTCCAGCTTCAGCCTGGCGACCGTTTCGAGCTGGGAAACGATCCAGCGTGCTTCGAGCCGGCTGCTGATTTCGTCGGCGAGCGTGAACTTTTTGCCGCTTTTTGTGCGTAATTGAATGGAGTATACCGAATTATCCGAGCCGCTGCCTTGCGACGGCCCGGCCACCGGGAGAATCGAGGCGATTTCGGCGAACGGAGTTCGCCGCAGCGCGCCGAAGCCGAGCACGCCGCCCCGCGACTGGATTTCTCCGTTGCCGGCAAAAATCCGGGCGCTGCCGAAGGCTACGTGCAAAAATCCAAAAAGTACCAAGAGATCGCCTAAAGCAAACATGGCCGTGAAAAGCAGGGGAACACGGTTGTGAAGCAAGGCATACACAGCGCCCGTAAAAGCCGCGGAGACGACAAAGAGCAGCAGCGCGCGGGCCGGCGTGCGAAGAGGCGGGAAATAAAATTCAGTGCCGCCATCATGCATGGAGACGACGACTTTGGTTCGCGCCGGTTGCGCAACGGCTCCGGAATCGGCGTCGGTGCTTTTCTCCGCGGCGAAACCAAAGGAGCCGAGACTGCTTGCGTTAGCTTGTGAGGCGGAATCGCTGGCGGGCTCGGGGGAGTCGGCGGTTCGAAAGACCGGCAACTCGAAATCGTCGGAGTAGTCCGCGCCGGGAACGTCAGCTTGCGCGTGGAGGAGCCAAAGAATCTGATCATCGGCATTGCTGTGATCGGTGATGAGGCCGTCCGCGGGAACTTCAAAATCCACGGGGATGGCACGACCGAGCGGCCCGGGCTCGATGGCCCCCGAAGGAACGTTCTTGTCTGCTTGGCACAACGTCGCATTGCTCACGGCACGGCTATTCCCTGAGCCGCTGACGATGCGGCGGACGCAGCTCAGGCGCAAATCGATGCCGTGCGCGGCTAGCGTTTGAAACCGCAGTTGAATCCTGCCGGTCATGCGCCGGCCGGGACAAATGGGTAGCGAATCGAATTCGAAATAGGAGCTGCCAAAGCGCCCGTGACGGATGGTCGCGCGGATGGCGTTGATTGTCAGGATGGCTCCAAAGGAACAGAAGGCCAACAAAATAAAAGCTCGGGGATCGCCTTGGCGAAGCAACTCGGGGATCCTGCCAAACATGAAAGGAGCGGTGATGAGATTGACGAACACCGCAGCGATCCAGGCGCTGATATAGCGCCTTTTGTTCGCACCTTCGGCGCGGCTCGCAGCCCAGTCGGCCCGCCATAGCCACGGCGAAAGCGGATTTGCTTCCTGAAGCGCGGCTTGCTTCTTCAGAAAACCGTACGCTTTGAAGGCGGCAAAGAGGAGTCCCGCGCCGACCAGGAAGAAGAAGGAAGCCATGTCTAAGCGGAGTGCGAGATCGGCGGGCTTGAAATTCCGGCTTGCAACCGTCAGGGCGTAAATGAAGAAGAGGCCACCGCCCAGGAAAGGAAAGGCGAAAATGGTCAGAATGACGGGGCCGACTTTCGACGGCTGGGCCATGACTTCATTGTAGGGTCGATAGGCCTAGGTCCCAGGTTTTTGCCGGAGAACGGAAGCCGAAATTGCACCTGCCCGAGCGGGCAGGTGCGGCCCCGCTTGTTTGAGCGCCGACATCTTTCTTGCGCCCGATGAAGACGACGCGGTGTACCTTTCCAACGTCCCTATTGCGTGAGGGAGAGGCGATTGGCGCTGACGAGCGCAGTGAGATCGGCGGCGACTTTCGCGGCGACTTTCTTGAGTTCGTCGCCGGAGGGGTCGCGGGACAGCTCAAAACGCTCGGCGGGAACGTAGGAAGTCACGGTGATGACGGGACCGTGGCGAGGGTCAGGAGCGGGGGGACTTGCGAGTTCGTAGAGCGGCTGCCCGGGAGTTTTGAGGTTGTTGACGCCGACATAAAGAATGATGTTCGGGCCCACTGGTTCACCCCCCACGAGAAGGCGGCGCGCGCGATTTTGCTCATCGGCCTCGGCAAAAACGCCGCGGATGCGGAGTCCGCTCTGGGGAAGCGGAGCCCCCGCAGGGAGACGGCGAACATCGTAGCCGGCTTCTATGAGAGCCCGGATGATGTTTTCCGAAACGGCGTGGATCAGCGCGTTGGCCTGCTCGGCGGGCGTTTCTTCGGTGGAAGCGTCTGACGAGTCGGAACTTTGAGATTCCGAAGATTCGGACGTCGAAGCCGGGGGACCTAGTCTGGGGACACCGGAAGGAGAACGTGAGGTGCTTCGAGTCCTCGGGGGCGGGGAAATACGAGGCGCCGGTTTGGGAGATGGCTTGCGGCGAACGAAGTCCAAATCAAAATCGCTGACATAGACGGTCATAGCGCCAGCGGGCGCGGAAGCCGCGGGCTGAGGCACAAGAGGACTCGGTTCTGGCGCCACTTGCTGCGGTGTCGGGCTGGCGAGCAACGAGAAGGCGATGAGGGCAAAGGCAATGCAAAGTCGAAAAAGCATCACGCAAGTCCTCGAAACCCTAAGTGTAACAGTTATTTGATGCGCCAAGACTGAGATCCGGAACATTTTGGCACAGATGAGAGGATCCGAAGCAAGGTTGTCTGCGAGAGATAGGCTTTTGCTGGAAGAGAGATTCCAGCTTTCGCTCGGAAATAAGAATGAAGGAGAAATCTTCGACAAGTTCCTTAAGACGAAGGAGATGGAGTCAAGACCTGCCGAGTCGCAGGGTAGACGCGGCGAAAAGCTGCATAGCTGGCGTTGAGAGTGGCCATGCCTCGAGGCTCAGGGTCAATCCGCGAGGCGACGCGCACCGCGGCGGCGCAAGCCGCATCTACGGAGGGCCACACGCCAGCGCCAACGGCAGCGAGAAGCGCGGCACCGTACGCAGCGCCTTCTTCGGCTTCGACGATTTCTACTGCATGGCCGTAGACATCGGCCTGAATCTGGCGCCAAAGCGGTGAGCGCGCGCCGCCGCCGCCCAGGCGGATGCATTGCACGGGAACGTTCATCTCCTGAAACAGAGTGAAAGTATCGCGAAGACTGAAGGCGACGCCTTCGAGTATGGCGCGAACGATGTGGCCGCGCGTGTGCGAAGCAGTGATGCCGACCAGCGCGCCGCGCGCGCTGCCGTCGAGATGGGGCGTGCGCTCGCCCATGAGATAGGGCGTCCAGAGAAGTCCGTCGGAGCCGGGAGGGACTTTGGCGGCTTCGGCGGTGAGGTGGTCATAGGACTCCGGAGCGCCGGTCGAACTGGCAGTGAACGTGTCGCGAAACCAGCGCAGCGAGAGGCCGGCAGCTTGCGTTACGCCCATGACGTGCCAGCGGCCGGGAATCGCGTGGCAAAAGGTGTGAACGCGGCCACGGGGATCGAGCGCGGGGCGATCGGTGGCTGCGAAGACGACGCCGGAGGTGCCAATGGTGGCGCTAACCGTGCCTCGCGAGACAATTCCCATGCCGACCGCGCCAGCGGCTTGATCGCCGGCGCCAGCGACGACTGGAGTGCCGAGAGCGAGACCGCTTGCGGCCGCACCTTCCGCGGAAACTTTCGCGCAAATGTCGGGAGATTCGTGGAGCGCGGGCAAGAGGCTTTCTTCTAGCGCGGCCGCGCCCAGCATTTCTGACGACCAGCGGCGACGGGAAACATCGAGCAACAGCGTCCCGGAAGCGTCGGCCATGTCGGTGGCGCGCACGCCGGTCAGGCAGAAGCGCACGTAGTCCTTGGGGAGCAGAAGGTAGCGCACGCGGTTCCATTGATCTGGTTCGTTTTCACGGACCCAGAGAACTTTCGTGAGAGTGAAGTTGGGAAGCGCGGGGTTCGAGGTGAGCTGAATCAGGCGCTCGAGGCCAAGGGCTCGCGTGAGTTCGCGGCATTGTTTTTCGGTGCGAACGTCGCACCAGATGAGCGCGGGGCGAACGACATTCCCGCGTTCATCGATAAGGACCGCGCCGTGCATCTGGCCGGAGAAGCCAACACAGGCGATGTCTTTGCCAGTGAGATTCGCGCTCGTCAGCGCTTTGCGCACGGCGACACAGGTAGCGCGCCACCAGTCCTCGGGCTGTTGCTCGGCCCAGCCAATCTGCGGCGAGGCAAAGGGCCGATGATCTTCCGTGGCCGCAGAGGCGAGCCGACCAGTTTGATCGATTACGACCGCGCGCGTGCCGCCGGTGCCGACGTCAATTCCGAGAACGTGAATGGAGCCCCCCGAGGACTTCCGGAAAGACCTGCGCGAACCATCATATCTATCCCGGCAGCGTTGGCAAGGGAGTTCGCGACGGCGGTCTCAAGGCCGCCCCTAGAAGAGGTGGTTTGAGCGGAACCGAACGGCCTATGTCACTTCGTTGGTCATAATGAAGAGGGGACGCTTATCGAAGCTGCTGTAGTGCGGGCGCAGACGGTCGGTGTTGTATTGTTCCTCGACGTTGACGACTTTCTTGGAAGCGGTGACGGTTTCGAGAGGAATGTTGTCATAGTGGCCGTTCTTCAGAACCACCAGGCGGCCGCCGACATTTTTGAGAAGAAGATCGAGCGCCAGATTGCCGTAGGCCATGGGAGCGATGGAGTCAATGGCGTCGGGATCGCCGCAGCGGACAAGGTAACCGAGTTTCTGGTTGATGACGTCAATTCTCTTGCCACCGTTGAACTTGGCGGAAAGGTCGCGGACCTTTTCGGCAACGATGTCGCCGATGCCGCCGAGCTTTTTGTGGCCGAAGGCGTCTGCCTCAACGCCTTCGAAGACCATTTCGCCGCCTTCAAACATGGCTCCTTCGGAAACGAGAACGATCGAGTAGCGGCTGGGATTCTTGCGGCGGTCGTCGACCAGCAGCTCGGTCAGACGCTCAATATTGAATTTAAACTCTGGAATAACGCAGCGATTGGCGGCCCCCGCCATGGTAGGAAGCATGGCGGTGAATCCTGCGTAGCGGCCGAAAACTTCCAGAACCATGAAGCGCTCGTGGGAGCCGGCGGAGGTCCGCAGGCTATTGACCATCTGAATGGTGCGAGTGACGCAGGTGCTGAAGCCGATGCAGTAGTCGGTGCCCGGAACGTCGTTGTCCATGGTCTTGGGGATGCCAATGACGCGGAAGCCTTCTTTATGGAGGCGGACTCCGTAGCTCAGCGTGTCGTCGCCGCCGATGGGAATGAGCGTGTCGATCCCGAGCCAGGAAAGATTCTTTAGAACCTCGGGCGTCAAGTCGTTCTTTTCCGCGGTGTACTTGTCTTTGAAGTGCGCCGGGACGGCAGACTTGCCGACACGGCCAGGATTAGTCCGCGAAGAATGGAGAAACGTGCCTCCGGTGCGGCCCGCGCGATCGACGGTTTCTTCATCGAGCAGGAAATAATTGTCGGAATTGTCGTAATCCTTTTCGCGAACCATGTCGACCAGGCCGGCCCAGCCGTGGCGGATGCCAATGACCTGAAAGCCTTCACGCAGGGCGCGCAGCGTGACCGCGCGGATGGCAGGATTGAGGCCGGGGACGTCCCCTCCTCCAGTGAGGATGCCGATGACCCCCTTTTTCGCCTTGACGGTTGCCATGAGTCGATAGAACGCCCTTTCGCGGGATGTCGAACAGAGAATTATCCACTTTGGCGATGCATTTAGGAAGGGCTTGCAGAACGATTCGTTTTTTCGCACGAATGTATGCAAAAAAAGGCGGACCGGAGTCCGCCCTTTCTGCCTTACTTGAGAAACGAATGCGGTTTTTCTAGTGAAACGCTTACCAGGTTGGGCTAGGACATCGGCGTAGCAGCTATCGGCTCCGCCGATTCCTGGATCGTCAGCATGTCGGTGCGTACTTTTTCCCACTCGAGCAAGGTAAGCCCATTGGATGCAAAGAACTTGCGAATTTTGGCCGAGTCCCAATTCATGACCTTTTCCATCAACGGCACGAGCACGCTCATGGCGTTGTCGCTTAGCACAGTGCGCCTGGCGACGCGCGTGATGAACTTGGCCTCGCTAACCGCGATCGTCAGGCCGTCGTACTGGTTGACGTGCATCATCACCGGCAAGTCCGAGCTGCCGTCGCCCATGTAAATGATCTGATCGTGGCTGATGCCGAGCTTCGCGCGAAGTTCCTCGAGCACGGTGATTTTGCCCCAGCCCGCCGATGCGCGAATGATGGAAGCCACTTCGCCCGCGTCGTTGTAGCGGAAACGCGTGCCAAAGATGTGATCCGGAGGAACGATGCCTTCGAGCGCGGATTGAATGATCTCCTGCGGCGCGGCGGAGATCACGTTGAAGTGGAACTTGTAACCTTCGCCAAGGGTATCGAGCGCGCGGGCGAACAGCGCCACGTCGTGCTTCAGGCGGATGCGTTTGCCGGTTTCGATGAGGTGCTCGCGCCGGACGTGGCGGAAATCCGGGTCATGCAGAATGAGATAGCTTAGCTCGGCGCCTTGTTGCACGAGGTTGATCTCCGCCAGGCCTTTCACCTTGTCGTGAAACCCGTGAAAGCCGATGAGCTCGCTCAGGACGACCCCAGAGTCGTTGAAGCTGAGCGTCTGGTCGAAGTCGCTGGCTAGCAAATATCGTTTCACCATGTCCTAGTACTCCTTTTCTGCCCTTTTCGCTGGGTTGGCTCTCGCGTCGCCTGCACCCCTCGAGTGAACACCTTAACTGCATTGGCCCCAGAATCCCGCACGAATTATTTTGATGGGTGCGATGCGAGAAAGATGTCAACGATCCATTACACCAAGGTTTAGATGCGCATCGGCGATAAGAGGTTAGAAAGAAAGGAGATGCGTGTATAAAAGGGAAGAACAGTGTACAAATTGCCCGCTCCAGAAGGAGGTAGCCATGGCAAAGAAATGGAGAAAGGCTGGGGAGGCGAGATTAGCGTCCGGCCGGGCGAGTTCTGACCGTCTGAGGGGTAAACAGCCAAGACTTCAGATCTCTGAGCCAGGTGTGCGAAGCCGAGGCAGGCCGCCCGACCTGGGTGTGCTCGGCGGGTTCGTCGGTTACGGTGTAGAGCTGACCGTTGCGCAGGTAAACCGCCCGGGCCTCAGTTCGATTGAGCGGGCGCGCGCCACGGCGGCCAAAAACGGCGAGCTGATTGCCGGATTCATCCACGGCGCGGTCGCGGTCGATTCCTTTGGAGATAGCCAGCGCAGGGCCTCGCGTACGCGCCGTTGCGATCAGTTTTGGCGTTGGGCGCGGGCTGAAGCCGGAGAAATGCGCGGGGTCGTCCCAGGGGGAAATGATTTCGAGGACGCGCAGGCCATTTTTGCCGTCAGCGACAAAAGCAAACACGCTCGCCGCGACCATTCCAATTTTCACGTCGTTCACGTCGTTGAGCTGGCCTCCAGCATTAAACACTTGGTCGAGCTTGGGAGCGTCCGGTTTCTCCACGTCGACGATCGCTAAACCTTGTTTGCCCGAGGAAACATAGGCGTAGGTGCGCGCGACATAAACGTTGCGCGCGTCTTCGAGCGGGACAAGCGCATTGGAGACGGGCTTTGGTTGCGAGAGATCGGTGACGTCCAAAACTTTCATGCCGTCGCGGTCCACGATGAACGCGTAGCGGAATTGTACGGCGATGCCGCGGGGTTCGTTCAGCGCAGGCGCACCGATCGTCGCGGTTACCTGCGGGGTGAGCGGATCGTCGAGATCCACCACAACCAGAGCTTTGTCGGTCAAAACGTATGCGTATGTGCCGGCAATGGTAATGCGGCGCGCGCCGGTCAGAATGCCACCGGGATTGAAAGTGAGCGCGCGCTTCAGAAAATTGTTCGACGGGTTGCCGTCGAGCAGCGTGCTTACGCCGGCGATGTCCGATTTCAAGTTTGGATCGCCGACGACGATCAAGCCTTCTTCTTTATCAGCGGCGTAGAGAAAACCGTAAGCCAGATGAATCGGCTGCTCTTCGTTTTCCGGCAGTTGCCGGCGCAGCGGGTCAACGCCGAGCGTGGTAGGTGACGCAACCGCCGCGGCGTTCTTCGTTGCAACGAAGAAGCGCTGACCAAGCGAAGAAACCGGCGCGGTGATGATTTTTTCGGAGAAACCTTTGTTGTCGATGTTGGCGATGTCGTAGACGCGGAGACCGCCTGGGCCGGTAGCCGCGTAGGCATATTCCCCGCGTGCTTGAATGTCCAGGACCTTACCGGAGTGCTCTGCCGCGGCCTGCAGCTCGCGGCCTCGCCCGACGAACTTCCTGAAATCATCCGGATACGCGATGCGCTGAAGGTCGCTTCCGTAAATCGCTTCCGGTTCGTCGTGCTCGGCAACGGCGATCGCTTCGAATCCTTTGTTGCCGGTTGCCACGTAAATATAGCGCCCCATAAAGTTCATGAAGTTCGTGCCTTGCAGCAGAAGCTGTGCCATCCAGGCGTTGTTATCGTTTTGGGCGGAAACGTGGCAATCGCTGCACACCTTTGTTTCGCTGGCTCTCACCGTGTGCGGGACAAAAGTGGAAAACGCCTGCCCGGAAAACCCCGGCGCGGAGATGGTCTGCTGGGTGTAGTAGAGCCACTCGCGATTTGCGTTTTGCGAACTGACGAGAATCGCGCAAGAGGAGCGCGCGGGCGCGACGCGATGCCCGGTCACCGTGCCATCGATTCCGAGCATGTAAATGTCATCGCGCAGAACCTGGAAGTTGTAGCTCGTGTAATTTCTCGTGAGCAGGCCTTCGTTGTGCAGCATCGGACGCCGAGCATTCGCGGTCATTTGCAGATGACAGCCAAAGCAAGTTGGTACCCACGACGTGTGGCAGGAGTAGCAGGTCATTTTGTCGTTAGCGTGAGCGAGCGTTCGATCGTCCGCGGGCGTTTGCGACGCAACGGTTCCGTCTTTACCCATCAGCTTGGCCCGCAGAGATTTCTCACTGAAGTGAGGATTTCCGGGCGTGACCGTGTCCACCGTCTGGACGATTTCCCACTCTTGGTTTTCTACCGACATCGAGCGCTGCATCAATCGGTCGCCGCGCCATTCGAATCGCCGCAAGCCCCACGGCGTGCGCAGCTTGTCGAGATGGCGGCCGCGCTCGCCTCCAGGCGTAACCGCTTCCGGCGCCGCTGGTCCTGAAGTTACAAGCGTGGCCTTTCTTTGAATCGTGCCGTGGCAATCGATGCAATCGATCTCGACGGCGGCGCGAGGTTCGCCGTAAATTTTTCCGTTGCCGTGATTGTCCTGCTCGAAGTGGCAATCATTGCACTGCATCCCTTTTTCCAGATGGATGTCGGCAAGGTGGACAGCTTTTGAAAAACGGTCGGGGTCGTCGAACGCGATCTGCTTGCCGTCTTTATCAAGCCAGTTGCCTTTGCGGTCGTGCTTAAAGACCGAGCGAAAGATCCAACCGTGCCCGTGAAAATCGGCGAACTGCGTGGTTTTCAATTGCTTGTTGAATTCCGCCGTGCCGGTCCGTTCGAGAAATTTTTCATCGTTCCAAAATCCGCGCACCGCCGTGCCTTCCGGGTTGCGCAAAAAGGATTGGTAACGCTCCTCTTCCGTGGGGTTGCGCTGTTCTTTCGGGTACATCCGGTCGCCGTCGATTTCGTTGTCCCACCACGTGAGACCGAAATAGGTCGTCATCATGTTCGCGCCCGGATGGATGTGGCAGATCATGCATGCGCTCGAGGGAATCGATCGCGTCAACGCATGCTTGATGGGATGTCCCGGCTCGTCTTTGGGAATCGTCGGATCCGAGGACGCACTGAAACCGGAATGACCGAACACCGCGTAGGCGCCGGAATGAGAAGGATCGCGGTCGTTGGCGTAAATCACATGACAAGCCGTGCAGCCGCTGCCGCGGTAATCGCCGGGGTGATCGTTGGTGCCGGGAAAAGAGAGCACCGGATCGACCAAGCGCGTTTTTTGCAAACCAAGGAAAACGGGATCGGTGCGGAGCCCCGTGCCGAAGCCACGGTCGCTGAGCTTGTCGTCCGGCTTGCCGGGGTCCTCCTGGCGGTTGGGATTGCCCATCTCCGCTTTTCGGTGGCCGCCGCGTTCGAAGACCCGCAGCACGTTGCCGGGCTGCGAAATCTCCCAACGATACAACGGATCCAGCTCGGGCAAGATGCCCTTGGCACGCATTTCTTCGGGCGTGGGCTTCGGAAAGGTTTTGATCGATTGCGGCAAGCCCTCATGGCTGTAACTTTCACCAAAATGCGCATTCTTGGAAGGGAAGCCGCCGTTGTTGTAGAGCGCGGCGCCCCACAGCAGGCCGACGTGCGTCATCATGCTGGTGGAAACGGCGCGCACTTCCTTCGCGTGGCAGCCGGCTGGCCCGCAAGCCTCCGGCGCAACACGCAAATCTCCCGGATTGACGAATTTGACGTATTCGGAGGACTCCTTCAGCCACAACGTGTAACCGTGTTCGGGAAGGCTGGCGCGATCTTTGACAGCCGCATTGCGCGGCTGCACGTGGGCTTTTTCTTTTGCCGCAGTGTATTCCGCGGAATTCGGTGCGGTTCCCGGTCGAATGGCGATCGAAGAATTTCCACCGTGGCAGTCGGTGCAGCCAAGATGGACGGTTTTCGTCGGATGCATGGTCGGCTCGTCCGTCCGTGTGTGGCAGGAAACACATCCCGCTGATTTTTTGTCCGGTTCTTCCTGAGACGGTCTTACAGTGGCCGTCGCTGCGGGCTTCAGCCCGGCATTTTTTGCGGGCGCCGCATAAAGAGCAAAAAGAAAAGACAACGCAGAGACGGAGAGCACAGAGAGCGTTCGCCCAGAAGAGGAGTTGCATCTGTCGAAAAGCAGCATCGCCTGGTCGCCTCAGAAAGTAAACTTCGCCGAGCCGAAAAGCGAGAACTGCGTGCGGCCCGTGTAGATGTCTTTGAAACCCTGCGCAGGCTGCAGCGCCGAAGCGCCGGCGGTGAACACAATGTTTTCCGAGAGCGGCGGACGGTATTCCACACCGATGGCAGCGTCTTCGCCGATGGCGTGATGAATGGGCGATTGAAATAGCAGAAACTCCAGCGGCTCGGTGCGTTCGAAACGCAAGTAGTTGAAATTCGCAAAGCCTTTCCATTTTGGGCTGATATCGAAGTCCGCGCCCGCGCTTGTCAGAAAAAGTCCTGGATTCACAAAATTGGCCTGCCCTTCCTCTTTGCTTGAGCGCAGCGAGGGAATCAGGCTGCCCGGAGTGGTGAGCAAAACGCCCGAGCCAAGCAGGCGAATTCCTTCGCGGTTCCAGAAACTGAACAGTCCTCCCGCAAAATTCGGCAGGTCCACGATGGAATCGAAGCCGCGCGCGCGCCCGTCTCGCGGGTTTGCGTCGCCCGATGTGTAAAAAGCGGAAACGCGATACCGCATCCAGTCTTTGTCGTAAGAGATTTCTACCGCCGCCATCTGGGCGTTGATCGTCACTGGTCTTCCCGCAATCGGATTAAATGTGTCCTCGCCAAGTGCCTGATAGAAAGCATGGGTAAGATTGATCCGATGGATGTGGCCGCTAGCGAGCCAGCCAAAATATCCTACGCGCACGCCGTGCAAAAGCGGGCCAGTCCCAGGGTTTTGATCGATCACATTTCCGACCGGGGCGGGACGCACCAGGAACCCGTTGTCGTCGTAATGCAAACTGGGATCATCTTTGTTCCATGCGGCAATGAATTCCACCGTGTAGCCCGGAAAGAAGAAGTCCTGCAAATAAACGTTCCCCAGTGCGACCTGTTGATGGCGGCGGTCGAACGTATTCAGCCCGCTGTTTGTGTTTTTCTCGAGAAAGTGGAAGTACGCAACGTTGTACTCGATGCGGTTGCTGTGCAGATTGCCGAAGACGCGCAACGCAGGCTGCTCGTCGACAAACAGAAAGCCTCGGAAATCCGCGTTGAATTGCTGAATGCCGGCGCGCGCGGAAACGAAATCGTAATTCGGCCCGAGGTCATGAAGCTTTGCTTCGATGAAAGCCTCCTGAAGCCCGAGATGATTGTCAAAGCGGTTCGTGCCGCTCCGCACGTCGGGTCCTACGATGCCGAGCTCCCGCACGTTCAAATCATTCAGGCTGAATTCGGGGGTGATTCGAATGCGCCAGTCCGCTGGTTTGAACGACCCGTCGCCATGAAAAAAATCGAACGCGAAGCGCAGCGTTTGATCGAAGAATTCTTGCTCGCCTTTGCCAAAGAAATCGGCACTGCCGGGCCTGGCGCTGCTTACGTTACTCGGCGAAGGCACGCGGCGCCCAGCAAAGATAGTCTCCGACGAACCCGTTAGGTTCAGAAAGACCTGCTGGCCGAAAAGCTGCGGCCAGATCGGTTCGTCACCCTTGAAGCGGTTGCGGTTGAATGGATCGTACCAGCGCGGTTTGACGTAGACGTACTCGCCCTTCCCGGAATAGCGCCGATAATCGGGCTGCTGCAAGGCCCAGCGATTCGGAACCGCATGGTAAATGTCTGCGACGGGCGGAAGCATTTCTGGCGAGGTGTTTTCGACGTAGTTGGGATCGGAATCGAGGCGGTGCCAGAGTTCACGATATCTTCCCGAAGGCTCGGTGGCTCCGGAGGAGAGTGCGGGACCAAGTTCAGGAAGGCGCGGGAGACGGGAATTTGCTCCGGCGACGCCGGAACTTACCATAGAAATTTCCAGCGTGACGATTTCATTGGCCTGGAGCACAAGGTCCGCGAGGACAAAAGGCGCGTAGTTCTGTGCCTCCGCGCGCAACTCGTATTTTCCGCGCGGCAAGGGAAACAGCCGGAAAACTCCTTCCGCGGAAGAAGTTGCGTTAAAGACCTTCCCGGATTCCAGATTCCGCAGGGTCAGTACCGTGCCGGGAACGGGCAGCGGATTATTCAGCGAGCCGGCGTCGCGAACAAATCCGTCGAGTGCCGCTGTGTTCTGCGCTTGCTGGCGCGGAATGCGCTGCGGTGGACCCGGTTCGCGTGATTCTTTTGCCGAACTCTGCGCCGGCGGCCCTTGCTTTAAAAGAGTTCTCGCCGCCACGCCGAAGGAAAAGAAGAAGCAAGAACAGCAAGCCGCACCGACCGCGCGCCGCGATAGTCTCAGAACAGAGCTGATCATTCCTTCGCCTGAACGTGTCCGCAAAAAACAAGAGATCGCGTTCTAGCTAACAATATCGAGTACCGAGGAGCAACACTTTTCCGGCATGGATGGCGCGAGTCAATAACAAGTCGGAAAGCTCCAGCCCGTTCACCGATAAGCCTCACAAGTCCGGCAAATCCGTTGAGCGCCTGCGAACGACTGTGCTACCAACAAAGGGAATCCTTCGATGGCACTCACTCACAAACTGCGCAAGCCTGTGGCATCGGGCGAGGCGCTTCGCTCGCGAAACAAAGTGCTCGTAGCGGGCGTCTTTCTCGCCCTGGGTGTCGCTGGTGTTCTGGGGTTTCTGCTTTGGGGCTGCGGCGCCGGGACCAGTGCGCCGGTTTCCCCTCCTCCGCCCGCGGCGGTTCAGCCGCTGCAGGTGTCCGATGTGCAAAACATCGTGCAGGCGGCGGTGAATTCTGTGGGTGTGGATATGGTCGTGGCCGTGGTGGACCGCGCGGGATTTGTGCTTGGGGTGTTTCGAACGCCGAATGCCCCGGCAATGAGTACGGGGAATTTTGGGCAGCCGGTGGATGCCAATGATCTTGCCGTGGCCCTGGGGCGTACCGGCGCATTTTTCAGCAACGATCAAGCGCCGCTCTCGTCACGGACGGTGCGGTTTATTAGCGGAATTCATTTTCCGCCCGGCGTCGCGAATCAGCCGCCCGCGGATTTGTATGGCATCGAAAACACGAATCGTGGCTGCACGCTGGTAAACGATCCAAATTTTCAAAGCAAGATTCCTCCTTCACTTATGCTCAACGGGGGATTCGGTCCCGGAGTGGTAACCGGTAAGGCTGATACGAACGACTCGAGCGCCACCGCCGTGAATCCCGGGGGCGTCCCGATTTTTTACAACAATGTCGTGCTCGGAGGGATCGGCGTTGTAACTTCGGTGAACAATGCGAATGTGGCGGAATTTGCCGCGTTCACCGGATCGACGACGGCGCGAACCGGGCCGAGCGACAGTTTCGGGCCAACACCGGCCGCTCCCGGTGTGGTTTTCATCAGCGGAGTCGCGCTGCCTTTCGTAAATCAGACTTCGCTCCCGGCGGGATTTTCCCCGGGGTCGGTCGCTGGCACGGGAAGTTTTCTGATCCCGCCAACAAACAGCCAGGGGCAGCCGCCCGAAGGCGACTTGATCGCCCCGGCAGCGGGGCCACTCGGCGGACTGAGCGCGGCGGACGTAAAGCAGATCCTGGACAATGCGGAAGCAACCGCGAACACTACGCGCGCGGCGATCCGCCTGCCGATCGGATCGCGCACTAAGATGGTAGTCGCTGTCGCGGATCTGGACGGAACGATCATCGGGTTGCGGCGCATGCCCGATTCCACGGTCTTTAGTATCGATGTTGCGGTGACCAAGGCGCGCAACATGGTGTACTTCAATAGCAATTCCCGAACCGCCGCCGAGCTGAACGGCGTGCCGTTGGGCAGGGCGGTGACAAACCGCACCATCGGCTTTGGCGCGCATCCGCTTTATCCTCCGGGAATTGACGGTACGAGCGCCGGGCCGTTCCTCGGTCTTTATGCGATGGACGTCGCCAATCCTTGCACACAAGGGTCTCAAACCGGCGCGACAAATGCGAACAAGAGCGGAATCGTTTTCTTCCCGGGCAGCGCGGGTCTGTATCGCAACGGCACGCTTGTCGGCGGGCTCGGTGTTAGCGGCGACGGAGTGGATGAAGACGATTACGTCACGAATGGCGGAACATTCGGATTTGAGGCGCCCACGAGCATTCGCGCCGACCAGATTACCGATCAGGGCGTGCGTCTGCCGTATTTCAAATTTCCAAGAAATCCCACGAACTGAATCCCGCCTGGAGTCGCAATTCCGATTGTCCGAATTCAGGGCCGGCGCGGCCATCCTTTTCAAATCAACGCCGCTGCGACTTTTTGCCTCGCGCCATTTTCGCTAGCGTTCGTGTAAACCTTTCCACCGTTCCCGGCACCGTTTCGCTGTACACGAACTGCCCATTGCGCCGGCAGGAGATTAGTCCTGCTTCGCTCAGGATTTTCAAGTGGTGCGAGACCGTGGCCGGCGTGACCCCGCGCATGGTGACCAGTTCCCCGCAGGTCAAGTGCCCGCAGCGCGAGATAGACTCGAAGATACGGAGGCGCGTTTCGTCGGCCAGCGCTTTGGAGATTTTCTCGATTTGCGAGCGGTTCATTGGAGCGATATCCAAGGTATGGCCGGAGTCTAGCCAATTGCGGACTCTGCCGCCAGTGGATTAGATGGCTCGGGCCTAAAAAAAGTCAAGGAAATTGTAACCACATACTTCGATATTCATCTAACTGTCGAAATCTCGAAGGCCGGAGACGACATCTGCGGTGGAGAGGGGCTTTCGAGTAGAGCCCACAGAGCAACGGAGGACAAAATGAGCAGCACCAAAAGATTGCAAGGGAAAGTAGCCGTAGTCACGGGCGGGAACAGCGGCATCGGGCTGGCCACCGCAAAACGCCTGCAAGAAGAGGGCGCGCGGGTAGCCATCTCGGGCCGAAACAAGAAAACACTCGACGAAGCCGTGAAGACCGTCAGCAACGGCGTCCTCGCGGTCCAGGCCGACGTGTCCAAGCTCTCGGAAGTGGACAAGTTGTATTCGGAAGTTTCGAAGAAGCTCGGAAGGATCGATGTTTTGTTCGTAAACGCGGGCGTCGCGAAATTTGCACCGCTTGCGGAGACGCCCGAAAGCCTCTTCGACGAACAGTTCGACACCAACATCAAGGGAGCGTACTTCACGGTGCAGAAGGCGATTCCGTTCCTGAATGATGGCGCATCGATCATTCTGAATACCAGTGTTGCCGACCGCAAAGGCACAGTCGGAGCAAGCGCCTACGCCGCTACAAAGGCCGCTCTGCGCTCACTGGCCAGAACCGCGGCCGCGGAACTCGTGGGGCGCGGGATCCGCGTGAACTCCGTAGCGCCGGGGCCGATTGTGACTCCAATCTTCGAGAGAACCGGACTTCCCAAGGAAGCGGTGGATGAATTCGCCAAGGGCATTGTTGAAAAGGTGCCGATGAAACGCTTTGGACAGCCGGAAGAAGTTGCCGGCGTCGTAGCCTTTTTGGCCTCGCAAGATGCGTCCTACATCACTGGGGAAGAGATCAACGTCGACGGCGGGTTGGGCCAAATCTAAGGTTCGAAGATTAGCGTTGGGCCCAAGAAAATGGCGGCGGCATGGGGAAGGGCGGCCGCCTTTTTCGTCTTTGCAACGCTCATTTCGAGAGTATTTGCTTCGCTCCTCCGGAAGGATCGGGCGAAGTGGCGGAGTTCACATCGAGGAACCAGGAGTGTGCGGAGTCCCCGGGCGCATAACAATTTCCGTTCCGGTGATAGGTCGCAGCGCATCGCGACGTAAACTCTTTGCGCCGCGGAGACTGCGCGAATTGCCAGACCGCGGCGTAGGGAATCCCGCTTTTTGCGGGAGACGCTGGATCACGTGAAAAAGTGCAACCGGGAGAGGGAGGACAGGCATCGTTATACGCCCAGATGGAGATGCCGCGGGTTGCCGCATGATTGCGAATGTCCTCCGCGGTAGTAATGGTCACGCCGGGCTCTTCCTTGACGGGCATGCCTGAGCAATAGGCACCGGGGCGAAATCCTGCCTGACTGAGGGCTTCCGACCACGCCGCGAGATAGGCATGGTAGGTGTCGGGAAGTCGTCCGCCTTCTTCAATATCCAAAAAAATAATTGTCCCGGCGGAGAAGCCCTCTGCTTTCGCAGAGGCCGCAGCGTCCTCTCCGTCGCGAGTTCCTCTGGCTTTGGCTGAGGTTTGAGTTTTAAGTTCGCGGCTACCGGGACCTTGGTAGAGGACCACAAAGCCGAAACCCCGCGAGCGCAACAGCTCCCGCTTCCGGGTCCAGGTGTTGCTTTTCTCGCCGGGAGGAGGGCTAATCCAGTAGCTTGAGAAGGCAAATGTTTTTCGGAGAATGGGCAGGGCATCATCGCCGGGATAGTTGTTGCGGTCGAAGCCCAAGTATTTTTTTTCACTTTCCTCCGGAGCGGAGCAAACGCGGCTTTGCGCTCCAAAAGCGAAGAGTGCGGCGCTGACCATGAGCGCAGCAAGGAAAAGCTTGGTTACCTTGAACTGTGTGACGCGTTCGATCATCAGATTCTCACCAAACCTCGCATCCGAAACGCGGCAGCCGGGCTATTTCATTCGAAATCAGCCCTCCCGCAATTTGTGGCCTGCCAGATTGCCGAGGCCATCGTACGCGGCATACTTATAAGTTTCGCTGAGTGTCGGATAATTGAAAACCTGTTCGATGAATTCATCGATGGTGAGGCCCTTGTCCAAAACGGTCAGGCCGATGTGGATGAGTTCGGTCGAGTTTTCACCAATCATGCTGACCCCGAGGAGTTTCTTGTCGGCACGCGCAAAGATGAGTTTGAGCATGCCCGCCGTGTCGCCGGTGATGTGGCCGCGGGCATTGTTTTCATACAGCGCCCGCCCAACCACGTAATCGATCTTCTTTTCTTTGCAGGATTCCTCCGTCTCACCCGCGGCGGAAATCTCCGGAATCGTGTAAATGCCCATAGGCAGCAAGGATGCCACGCGTTGTTTGTATTTCAAACCGAAGGCGTGGCAAACGGCGACGCGTCCTTGCTCCATGGAAGTGGAAGCGAGCGCGGGAAAGCCGATGACATCACCTGCCGCATAAATGTGCGAAACCGACGTTTGGTAGTTCCCATTCACGGGGATGTAGCCACGATCGTTGAGGGCCAGTCCGGCCTGTTCCAGTGCCAGGCCGTCAACCGCAGCCCGTCGGCCCGCGGCGAAAAGAGCCGCCTCCGTTTCGAGAATTTTGCCGCTGTTCATGGTCAAACGCACTCGGTCCTTGGAATTCTCAGTCTTCACGGGACGATCGTTGAAACGGAAATGCATGCCCAATGAGGCGAGTCGCTCGCGCAGACGATCAGAGATTTCGTTGTCTAGGAAGGGAAGAAGCCGATCGCGACCGTCGACCAGAGTGACCTCGACGCCAAGCGCCATAAAAATGGAAGCGTATTCGCAGCCAATGACGCCACCACCAATTACGGCCAGGCTTTTGGGTATGCGGTCCATTTGCAGAAAGGTGTCGGAGTCGAAGGTGTGGACATCGTCGAAGGCGATCTCCGAAGGGCGATGCGGCTTCGAGCCCGTGGCGATGAGGATCACATCGCCCTTGAGCCGGCGCGTGCCGTCGGCTCCCGAGACCACAACCGTGTGACCGTCTTCGAAGGACGCCTGGCCGCGAACGAGCTCAATCTTGTGCAGCGCCAGATTCTTCAGAATCCGGCGGCGCTCCATGTCCACGACTTCGCGTTCGTGATGCATGAAGTCGTGCACAGTGAGATTCTCTTTGAGCGAGTAATCGATGCCATAAAGACCGCGCTGTTTCAGGCCAGAGAAATAGAGCGCCGATTCGCGCAAAGTCTTGCTGGGAACGGTACCAGTATTGATGCAACTGCCGCCCAGGTGCTGGGCGCGTTCGATCAGGGCGACGCGCTTGCCAAAATAGGCGGCCTGGGCGCCCGCCTTTTCGCCGGCAGGACCGCAGCCCATCACAACCAGGTCAAAACTTTCAGTCGAACCCACTCGAGCCTCCCCGTAATGAGCTGGAAGGGACTGACGCTACGCCATGCACTCCGGATCTGGGAGGATTCTAGGGGAAGAGCGGGAGAAAATAAGGAAGTTTCTCGCCGCGGTGTGCCGAATCGTACGGCAAGAGCTCCGCCGGAGAGCGCCTAGGGCTCCCACGCCACACCGATTCTAGCGGCTGCCGTGGAGCATGGTTTTTGAACAAATTCGGAGTGCCTTGCCGGCCATACGCCACCGGAACCGGGTTTCGAGCATCTAAGCAGCTGGGAGTGACGGAGGAACAGTGAGCAATGTCGGCACAGGCTGAGAAACGTACGCTGATAGCGGTGGGCGGGCTCCTGGTCGTCCTCGCTTCGCGGGTCTTCTACTTTCAAGAAATGTTTTTTGCCCTGCTCCTGTTTGCTGGAGTGTTTTTCGGCCTCCTGCTCCTGGCATGCATCATAGCCGGAGTGTGGATGTTCTATGAAAAAGCGGTGATCTCTCTTGCTCGGTGGACGGCGAAGCAAGGGTATCGCGGCTTGCTGGCCCTTCGGGCGAAGCTTTTGGAACTGGCTCCAACGATTACCAGGATCGCCGGGATCGTTTCCGCCGCGCGACCCACGCTGTTTTACCCCTTCGGCAGCTCACTGCGCGGCTGGGTGCGGTCGCTCCTTCTGGATGCCTCGCACTTCCGCGCTGACGCCGAACGCGCCGTCAAGCATTTGCGGCTTCTGCTGAAACAAAGCTGAAGCCCTTCGGGCAAGGCGAAGCCCCCCTCCCTCAAGTGGTGTGGACCACACTCTAATCGCAACCATTGTCGGAACGGGCCCTTCTGTGATGCTGGAGCTTGACTGAACAAACCAGGCAGGAATGCCTGTCCTACCAGAGACTCTTGGGGGTGTGGTGAAACTGGACTAGGATACCTGCGTGAAAGAACCTCAGCCGCCTGGCAAAGGCCCCTCTCTGGGCTGGCAATGGAAAGCCATCATTCCGATCGTGGGAGTGTTGTTGTTGGGCCTGATAGCGTTCCAGGCCATCGTAGTCGCGCTCGATATTCCCAGCGGACATTGGATTGTGATCGTTGCGGCCGGCGGCGCGGTGGCCATTTGTTTCGTGACGTTAATAGTGATGCTGGTTTTGATTCAAAGGCCGCTCGAAGAGTTAAAGAGGGTCATCGGTCGGGTAAGCGAAGGTGATCTGGCCGCAAGGGTCGATTTCGCCAAGCGTAACGACGACGTCGGGCAATTGGGTCAGCAGTTCAATGAAATGATTCGGCAACTCGAGGAAAATCGTGCGGAAATCGAGCGGCTGCACCAGCGGGAAATGGCGCGCGCCGAACATCTCGCCACGATCGGAGAGTTGGCGGCAGGACTGGCGCACGAAATTCGCAATCCGCTTGCTGGAATTGCCGGGGTCGTCGAAGTGATGGGACGGGAACTGCCGCCGGAGAGTTCCAGCCGCGCGGTGCTGCCTGAGGTTCACAGCGAAATTCAACACATTCAGGCGATCTTGAACGATCTGCTCGTTTATGCGCGGCCACGGCCACCGGAATTTCATCCTGCGGATTTGAACGCGACAGTCGAGCAGGCGGTTTTCCTGGCGCGTCAACAAGTGAGGACGAAACCCATTGAGATCACACTGGAGCCGGAGAAAAGACTGCCAGGAATCCTGCACGATCCCGTGCAGGTTCAACAGGTCATTTTGAATTTGCTTCTGAACGGCATTCAGGCGATCTCGAATCAAGGGAAGATTGAGGTGGCTTTGCGGCAGGAAAGGGAGTATGCGGTGGTGCGCATTCGAGATAACGGCAAGGGCATCTCGCGCGAGTCTCTGCCAAGGATCTTCAAGCCGTTCTTTACGACAAGAAAAGAAGGAACGGGCCTGGGGCTCCCGCTGGCGAGAGGCATCGTGGAGTCGCACAAGGGAAGAATTGAGGTGACGAGCGAGCCAGGGCGCGGCGCGCAATTCGAGGTGTGGCTGCCGATCTTGCGAGCCAAGGACAAGCACACCGAGTAGTTCAGAAGTCAAAGGTTGACAGTCGAACGAAGCGACGAACAGAGAAAAAAGTAACGCAGAGATGCCGAGCGCTCGGAGAGTCGTGGAGTAGTTCAAGCGGGTTCCACGGGATACGAAACCTGTAAGCGGTTCATGAAGAATGATAAAGTACCGATCATGGTGCGGAAGAAAATCCTGATCGTGGACGACGAAAAACTGGTGCGCTGGGCGCTGGCGAGGAAGTGCGCCGAATGCGGCTACCAGAGCGTCGAGGCTGCTGACGGAGAAGAGGTGCTGAGCGTACTGCAGAACGAGTCGCCGGACGCCATTTTGTTGGACGTTCACCTGCCGGGTCAGAGCGGCATCGAAGTCCTGGAAAAGCTGAAGCAAAGCGGCGAGACGCGCACGGTCATTATGATGACTGCGGATCCGCAACTTGAGGACGTGAAAACCGCGCTGCGGCTGGGCGCCTATGACTTTGTCAGCAAGCCGATCAATTACGAAGAACTGGGCGTTACGCTGCAGAACGCGCTGGAAGCGGGGGCGCTGCGCACGGAAGTGGAGTCATTGCGCGGAGAAGTGCGGCGGCGCGCGGGCTATCACGAGGTGATTGGCGTCTCGCGGAAGATGACCGAGCTGATGAAGTTTGTTCAGAAAGTGGCGGCCAGCGAAGCCAGCACGATTTTGATTCAAGGAGAGAGTGGAACCGGCAAGGATCTGGTGGCGAAGACAATTCATTATCAGAGCGCGCGAAAAGACAAACCGTTTGTGGCGATCAATTGCTCCGCGATTCCGGAAACACTGATGGAGGCGGAACTTTTTGGCCACGAGCGCGGCGCGTTTACCGATGCCAAGGCGATGAAGAAGGGTTTGTTTGAGGTGGCCGACGAGGGAACGCTGTTTTTGGATGAGATTGGAGAGCTTTCGCCGCTGCTTCAGGCAAAGCTCTTGCGGGTGCTGGAGGACCAGGTCATCCGGCGCGTCGGTGGTGTGCGCGACATCCAGGTGAACGTTCGCGTGATCGCGGCCTCGAATCGCGACCTGGAGCGCGCGGTACGCGAGGGTCATTTTCGGCAGGACTTGTATTACCGGTTGGCCATCATTTCCGTTTTTCTTCCGCCGCTGCGGGAACGGAAAGAGGACGTGCCCGCGCTGGTGGATTTCTTCGTGGGCCACTACAACCGGAAGTTCCGGAGGAACGTGCAAGGGTTGAACGAAGAAACGCGGCGACTGCTGATGAGCTACAACTGGCCCGGAAATGTGCGTGAATTAAAGAACGCGCTGGAACGCGCCATGCTTTTGGAAGAAGGCACGCTGCTAAGGCCCGATGATTTGCCCTTTGCAGTGGCTAGCGGGCGCAGCGGGACAGCCGGGAGCGCTCCGACAGCGATGGAAGTGAGCTCGCCTGCGGCCCAGGAGCCGCTCGAAGGCGGCTCCACGCGACGCTTGCCAGTTCTCTCTATCCCGGAAGGCGGAACGTCGCTCGAAGATATCGAGCATGCTTTGGTCGAGCTGGCGCTGCGCCAGTCTCATGGGAACCAGATCAAGGCGGCCAAGCTGCTGGACATCAGCCGGGACGCGCTTCGCTACAAGATGAAGAAATTCGGATTGGTCCACGGAGAAGAAGAGCAACCAGCCTCCCCGACGCGACCCTGAGTCCTCAAAGCAGACGTCCTATAATGGAGTAGAGCGCATCCAGTCACTGACGCGGCTCGCGATCTGCCCAACCAGGCAGGCTGATGTCCGTATTTGCGCACCGTTGTCGATCTGCAGCCGATGTTCGGCGGGGACGGCCGAGTGAGAAGACGCGAACGAGAGTGAAAAGCCCCAGTTTGAGAAGACGCCTTGGGAGGGTGTCACCATGGAAGCTTATTCAAGTCGTTAAAATAAAGCGAGATACGTGAACGCAGGCGGGCTGCGAGTTTGGAACAGCAGATGCTGCTTGGCAGTAAGGTTGGCAATGGAGCGATTGCAAATTTTGTCAGCTGTGGGCGTCCCTACTGTGACCGCGGGCAGGCGGTAAAAAAGCTCGAAAGGATACGGCGCAGAACAGGACGCCCACCGTAAAGCCGGAAAGAACCCCCCAGTTTGCCGGCTTGCATGATCGAGTCAGGCAGCGGCAGAGCACGGATCGTAAAGGAGCGTCGAGGTTCCGACGCGATGGCCCGCATGACGGGCCTTAACCGGTGCTCGCCGCTGCCTTTGTTTTGGGCTGGGTCTTGCGTGTTTTTTCCCGTCAAATTCCATAAAACCAGTGGTTTTCTCGCGCATATCGTTGTGCGATTGCACCCAAGGGTTGCTCTGTTGAATGGAGGACGGCCCGCATGTTCTTTGTTTGCAATGCGATCCGTGTCTGTGGTTGTGGAATCGTGCGTGCACCCTTGGCAATGTCATTGAAGGCAGGAAATGAGAGCGCACGAGCCACGACGAAATGAAGGCGAGGAGGGTCTTATGACACAGGTAATAGAGCCGAAGGCGATTCAACCGATTTCCCTACCGGAGATTTCAAAGAGGGTCTCGCTTAGTAAGATTTTAGTGACTACGGATTTCTCGCCCGAGTCCGACCGGGCTCTTGCCTATGCCCTGGCCCTGGCACGGCGCTATGACGCCAGGATCTACTTGGCGCATGTACTGGTGCCAGATGCTTTCTTGTATGCGGAGCCGGCGGTTGCGGAAGCTACTTACGAGAAGGTTCGTCAGGCGGCGGAGCAGGGGATGGCAGACATTCTCGTGTCGGGGAAGCTGCGTGGCATACCACACGAAGTGTTGCTGGGAGAGGGAAACGTCTGGCCCGTTCTTGCAAAATTAATCCAGAAGTATGAAATCGACCTGGTGGTTACGGCGACGCATGGACGCGGAAAGATCAAGAAGTTGCTGATCGGTTCAGTGGCCGAAGAAATCTTTCGGCACGCGGACTGCGCGGTGCTGACCGTGGGGCCGCGCGTAAAGGATGAGCCGCCGCGCGAAGTGGAGCTGAAGAGTATTTTATTTGCTACGGACTTTGGCCATGGCGCAGAGAGAGCGGCCGCCTATGCACTCTCCCTGGCTCAAGAGCACGCCGCTCGGCTCACTATGCTGCATGTTATTCAAGAAGCCACGGCGTTCACGGAAGAGAGCGTGCGGCGGCAACGTGAGTTTAACATCGAAAACCTGCGACGTCTGGTCCCGGAGGGCGCTGAGAATTGGTGCAAGCCGGTGTTCCGCGCAACGTTTGGCGAGGCGGTGGAAGAGATCACCACAATGGCTCGCGAGATGAACGCCGACCTGATCGTGATGGGCGCAAAGAGTAGAAATAGCCTGGCAGGACATGTTCCGGCCACCATCGCGTACAGCGTGGTCACCAAAGCGCGGTGCCCGGTGCTGACCGTTCGCGGTTGAATCGCCGACGGTCAAGGAGGTCTTAAGCCGCACAAAGAGCTGCTATCTTCGGCGGCAAATGGCGGAGCGGAACCTCACTCGAGCGCGGTCCGCATCCTTTGCAGATCAAAGGACGGAACTGGTGGCTCAAGACGCGAACCGGTTCCGTCTTTTTTATTTTTGCTTGTCTTTTCCTCCTTAGGCTCGGTTCCTGTGCGAAAACGCGCGCCGCTATCACCATCCCCATTGCGAATGCACACGCAGCAACCTTCGAACACATTTCAAGTCTCCAGCCTAAGTGTTGCCTTGCGAGGACTTTCTCAATCATCGACTCTTCTCTGCCTGAGATTTTGCTATTGTCAATCGCCGTTCTCCAGCCTATTCCATCTGGGTCCTGGTCGGATTACCGGAAAACTGGAAAACTGGAATCGGGAGATCGGCACTTTTCCGATTACGTTAATCGGGACTTGAGGGCAATATTCTTCCGACGAATACCTCATCATGGTCGATGGTGATCGAAGAGATGTTCGGTAAAGAGGCGCAACTCGTGCGTTGACGAAGAGGTGTGCGTGGATTCAATGAGAATCAAAACTTAACAAACCCTGACACGGCCGGCGTCGTTAGAGATACCGCGTTAATCACATCAGACGTATACTCTGGTCTCTGAGCCGATGAATCGAAGAGTCGCGAGTTCGCTAATTGTCGCCGGGCTGATGTGCATTGCAGGTTACGCTGCCTTGTTCATTGCTCCGGATGAGCGAACTATGCATGACGCACAGCGCATTTTCTATTTCCATGTGTCTAGCTGGGTTGCTATGTTCGTAGCATTTTTCGTGTCTGTCTTCGGCTGTTTCGCTTATTTGACCACGCGCTCGCAACGATACGACTGGATTGGTGTTGCGGGGGCAGAGGTCGGCCTGGTGTGCTGTACGATTGGGCTGATAACGGGTCCCTTGTGGGGCAAACCCGCGTGGGGGATTTGGTGGACGTGGGATCCGAGGCTCACGACGACTTTTGTTCTTTGGTTGCTATACCTTGCATATCTCCTGCTACGCTCCATGGTAGAAGAAACTGAGAAGCGGGCAAGAATCTCGGCAGTTTTTGGAATCTTTGCCTTTCTCGACGTTCCATTAGTATACGTGTCAAACCGTTTTGGGCGGACTCAGCATCCGGCTCCAGTCTTTTTCGGAGGCCCAAATGCAGGAGTCGACCCCACCATGGGAAAAGTGCTGTTACTGTGTTTGGCAGCCGTTGTTGGGGTAATGACCGTTCTTCTGCTAGACCGCTACCGTCTTGAGCGTTTGCGGTATGAAGTGGGTTTGTTGACTTCTGTGATTGAGTCTCGCGATTTGGATAAGCAATCTCGCACAGCTAGGGAGCGCGTATGAAGAACTTTCAGTACCTCCTCGCAGCATGGATTGCGGTCTGGGTTGTGTTTTTCTTTTATCAGGTCTCCCTGTCTCGCAGATTCTCCCAATTGTTCGATGAAGTCAAACGCCTTAAAGAGCGCTTAAAAGACTCAACTCCCGATTAGTGGCGTTCTCGTCCATTTGACGAGGCTTCCTTTCGCGGCGGATTCCATGTGGACGCGAACGCTGTTTATCGGGACTTGGCTCACGTGGTTTACAATCAGAACGGAGATGTTCTGGTCGCATATAGTGAAATCTGATTAACGCCTCGGGCTGTCGTATTCATTATGAAGTCTTTTTACAGTTTGATTCTCGTCCTTTGCCTCGCAAGCGTGTGCATCGCGCAAGAGAGCGGTACGGGCCAGCCAACGGTGACGGTACATTCCACATTGGTTATGGTCCAGGTGTTTGTGAACAATAAGGAAGGACATGTAGTTTTTGACCTCAAGGCGGACGACTTCCTTCTCACTGATAACGGCGTACCGCAACTTCTCACACTAGAACAAGACACTGATTCGCAGCCGCTGGCGTTGGCAATCGTGGTTGAGAGGGGCGGTGAAGGCGCACGCCATCTCGCTGACTACAAAGAACTAGACTCTATCCTTGACGCGCTGATCGGTAACGTAGAGCACCGCGTCGCCGTCATCGGCTTCGATGGTACGCCGCACCTGATCGTCCCTTTCACGTCAAAAACAGGAGATGCTTCCAACGGACTTGCGAACCTTTCCGAAGGCGACCATAACGCGGCCATTTTAGACGCCGTTGCATTCGCCGTCGTGCAGCTGCGGGAGCAGCCCACGCGCTATCGGCGCGCCATTTTGCTGCTCACCGAAACAATTGACCAAGGCAGTAAAACCACCCTGAATGACGCTGTGCGCCTTATCAGCGATACGAACACGGCGATATACAGCTTTGGTTTCTCGAGTACGCGTTCGGCAGTTTCGAATGAAGCGTCAAAGTCTAGTAGCAACGACCCCGGCCCCGAGAATGGCTGCTTCAGTCGCACTGGGGCCAATTCCGAGTACAAAGGTCACTACAGCAAGCAGGTGCTTGACTGCGTTAGCCAGCTTGCTCCACCACTTCGGCTGGCCACCATGACCTTTCTCACGGCCCGCAATGCACTGCGTACGAATACTGCCGAATCTTTAGCCCAACTCACCGGAGGTGAGTTCTTTCACTTCCACGATTCTAAGGATCTGAAAGCAGGCCTTATCGCGGTTTCGAATGACATACCCAATTATTATGTTCTAAGTTTCCGACCGGCTAATCCCGCGGCCGGCCTACACGCGCTACATGTGGCTACGAAGGGCCGCCCGCAGTTTGTGACAAAATTTCGACGCGAGTATTGGCTTGACGACACTGGGCGCTAGCGAGCAAGTTCCGCCTGAGATACTCTGGTTCCTTGAGAACGGAATTGAGCAAAAGGTTCTAACTGCTTCTTTGCCTGCCTGAATCCGCTCGGGTATGTGGTCAGATCTCGATTCGTGGGGAAATCGGAAAAGTGCCCGTCCATCTTTCGAGCTCGATTCCACTTGTGCGTGTACGCTGTTACCAGGCATGTTAAGTATGGCTTTTCACAGTTCCGCTGTCGCGCTTCCTAAGAGAAGACAAATCATAACTATTGAGGAGGGGCAAACCGGAGTTCGGGCAACGTGCGCTTTGGTAACCTCCAAAAAATTGGATTGTTCAGGGAAACCAAATTGTCGTTTCTGATTTGCGTTAAACGACGATAAGATGTGGAGGGTTCGGCCCCGCGGTTCAGGAAAGTCAATCCAAGGAAACGGAGAAAGCACCATGGGATCAAAACCGACGCATGAACAAGCGCAACTTCACCTTCAAGTCTACGACCAGCGGAGGGAAGCCAAATTACGCCAGGCACGTGACTGGTTCGGTAAAAACTACATCGTGAATAATATCGACGACGCTATGCGGATCGCGCCGATGGGAAGCGAAACCGGAGCGTACGTAGGAATGGTGATCGGCTACTGGGAGCAAGCCTGCGCGTTGCTCAACTACGGACTACTTCACGAGGATCTCTTCTTTGAGACCAGCGGCGAGTTCTTCGGAGTGTGGGAGGCACTTAAACCCGTCGTTCCGACGTTTCGCGAGCGTTTTGTCAACAAGCAGATCCTTGCGCACCTCGAAGAGGCGGCGAAGCGCTATGAGGCGTGGTCGGAACACCGCAACCCGGGTCATATCACCGCGATGCGGCAATTCATGCAACAGATGCGCGGTCAGGCAGCCTCAGCGGCCAAAGCCTGATTCGAGCGGCAATTCAAATTGATGTACGGGCGGGACGCGCCGGGTAGCCGGGGCCGTCCCGCCTTTTTTGCAACTAGGGGCACTTGTCTGGTAAGCGTTAATCGTCCAAGTGGATTGTTTCTCTCCCATTCTCATGGCTTCACCAATTGAAATGTCCTATCGTCAATCGCTTTGCGAATCCAACGCATCAAAGTGATCGCCTTGAACCTGCGACCAGAGTTGTGCCTTTCGCATCCTCAATCGGAATCGGAAAGCTGTACACCTTGTCTTGAACCTTGACCACGTAGAAGAAATTTCCGTGTCCCTGGCGAATTGGTACGGTGTCAAGGTTCAACGCAATGTCACATTGTGTTACACCGAAGCGAAACAACAATTCGCCAACCACACGGCATTGTTGACGAGGTAGTCGAAGCGCTCGGCAGCCAAAATCTGCCAGCGCCGAGCGGACGTTCCGGATGAGGGCGCGCGAGAAGGAAATATTTCGCGCGATTTCGGAACGCAGCCGATTGCACGAATAGCCGATCCGTCGCACTACCGCTGAGCTGGGGGGCGTGCTGACGAACCAAGCGCAGAGTCCAAAAGCGTTGCACGACTCAACTCGAATGCCCCAAATGCGCGGAGATGGCGCGCGCGGCCCTCTTGATTGCTATGGCATATGCCTGAATGCGATCGCGGCCAATCCTCGTCACAGGTCCGGAAACGCTGATCGCGGCGGTGACACTTCCACTCTCGTCCAGAATCGGGGCGGCGACGCAGCGCGCGCCCATATCCGTTTCTTGATCGTCGATGGCATAGCCCTGTTGCAGGACGCGAGCGAGCTCTTTCCGGAATCTCGGAAGGTTCGGAATGGTTCGGGGCGTGGCACGCTCAAAAGTAAGCATAGGCAATAACTCCTCGCGCTGATCGTTGGGAAGAAACGCGAGCAGAGCTTTGCCCAGGGCAGTGCAGTTTAGAGGCCGATGCATTCCCGGTTGGGAAGCCATGCGAAAAGAATGATGGCTTTCGATAACCTCGAGGTAAAGCAACTCGTGTCCATCCAAAACGCCGAGGTTCACCGTTTCCTTAGTTTCGTTGGAGAGGGCTACGGCCACAGGCCGGCTAATCTTGCGCAGGGTCGCATGATAGGCAATTCCTGCGCCGAGCCTGGTTAGTTTGGGCGCGACGACGTAGGCACCAGTTTCGTCGCGCAGCAGATAGCCCTCGTTTTCCAAATGAGCCACGAATCGGTACGCCGTGCTCTTGTTTACGCTGGTCTGCTCGGCGATCTCGCGGAGTTGCAGGCCGGCGGGAGAAGCGTCGAGAGCCTCTAAAATCCGCAATACCTTCGCCACCACGCCGACTGGCGCCGATTTGGACTCGCGTGCCCTGATCATCGGTGAGAGCCACTCCTTCCACTCAAAGGGAACGTTCAGAATATGGTGGCGGCATTTTACATGAAGAAATGTTCAGTTTTTCAATATTTAAAATTCAGATTTTTAATATTGAATTTACACGGGCGGCCTGCTACAAAGCCACCCGTTCCTAGTTTCGCGGCGCAACGGTTCTCAGGGGGTGTATCGCCGGAAGCGGGAGTCCCATCGACGATCGACCGAATCGAGATTCAAGCAGGGGGTGGCTATGCGAGTGGTGAAGTTGGCTGGAATGATTCTCGGGTCCTTCTTCTTAGCCTCGGCCGCAGTTCATGCACAAACTGCAGTCGGCGAGGTGAACGGGACAGTAGCAGATAGTTCAGAGGCTATTGTGGCAGGGGCCACCGTCACGCTCACAAACCAAGCGACTGGAATTGTGGATCGAGCTACCACGAATTCCGACGGGCATTTTGTCTTCATCAACGTGAAGCCCGGTCAGTATGTCCTCGGGGCAGAGTCATCGGGATTCAAATCAACTCGAGTCTCTCCGTTCACGGTAGGTGTCAATCAGACCGTCACGCAGACAGTAAGACTCGAGCTCGGTTCAATGACGGAAACCGTTACAGTCAATGCCGAAGCAGCGATCCTTGAAAGATCTTCCAGCGAACTCGGGACGGTGATCACTGAAAAAGCGATTACCGACATCCCTTTGAATGGCAGGAATTTCACGCAGTTGCTGACTCTCACTCCTGGTGTCACGCCGGTTTCTACGTCTCAGAATAAGAGCATTGGCGGAGTAGAGGGGAATGTTGGAATCCCCAATTCCGGCTTTGCTGACCCCTCCATCCACGGGCAGCAAAATCGCTCCAAGCTGTACTTTTACGACGGCATCATCAACACCAACATTCGCGGGCCAACGTACGTCGTCGTTCCAAACCTTGACTTGGTCCAGGAATTCAAGGTCGTCGGACAGGATTCCAAGGCGGAGTACGGCGGGGCCACTGGAGGCGTGGTGGATATGGTCTCTAAGTCCGGGACCAATGCCTTCCACGGCTCGCTCTTTGAGTACGTGCGCAATGATGCCTTTGATGCCCGCGACTCGTTGAACGATTTTGACCCGCTCACGCGCGCTCCCTCAGCGCCGCTCGCCTTCCGGCAAAATCAGTTCGGAGGATCCTTTGGTGGTCCGGTTTTCAAAAATAGAACCTTCTTTTATGGCGGCTACGACGGTTGGCGCTACAGCCAGCCCAGTCACGGACGTAATTATGTTCCAACGCCTGCTGAGCTGGACGGAGATTTCACCGACACGAGCACTAGCTTGTTCACCACTGTCCATCAGATCTACAACCCTTACTCCACAACAGCGACGCCTCACGCCATTGACGCCAGCGGCACGACAGGCATTCGGGATCCTTTCAAATGCGATGCTGCGGGGGCCCCGATCGCTCCTGCTTCGGACGGAACGCAACCCGGAACCGTCGGGACGGCCGGTGTAGTAGCGTGCAATATAATCCCTTCCGTCCTCATCAATCCGGCTATGCAAGCCTTCTTCAAAACCTATTCGGCTGCTCCGAATTATGCGAACCCGGCGGACCCTACGCACAATTTCATTCAGACGCGCCCGGATCGCAATAACTCCAACTCTTTTCAGCTACGGATTGACCATCATCTTAGCAACAGAGACAGTTTTTTTCTCCGCTATACACAGCAAAACGTCTATTCCTATACGCCAATTGGTGAACTAGGTTTCACGGACGGGACCGGGCGTGGCCGAAACTATGGCGGGGGTTGGGTACATACTTTCAGCCCTAGACTTTTCCTCGATGTCCGGGCTGGGTACGCGGGAAGGCCGAGCGTCGATTCCGGTCAGTCTAATAAGGATCCCCGCGGGCTTCAGCCTATGAAGGACGCTGGTCTCCTGAACATCGACCAATACCAAGGCATGTTGGTTGCAATGTCCAATTGGCACGCGGGAGATGATCGCGACGACCATGGTAACTTTGGAATTCGTGGGCCTGCCCCTCGCGAAAACCCTACTTGGAGCATCACTCCCAACTTAAGCTGGATCAAGGGCAACCACAATCTCAAAGTAGGCTTCCAGTACGTCCAGGCCAGCAGAGGCCAGAAAAACACATTCCAACAAATGACTTTTGCTGCGGGGCAAACCCAGGAATTCAATCCGAAGGCTGTCAATAATACGGGACTGGATCTTGCATCTGCCTTGCTTGGCTTCCCGAGCAATTATCAGGGTCAGCTGCCGGTTGTCCATGGCGGGCCGGTCGAATTCAACTATGCGTCTTGGGCTATCTACGGGCAGGATGAATGGAAGCTCGCTTCCAGATTGACCTTAACGCTGGGCCTGCGGCTGGATGCCCTCACGCAACCCCAGACGACCGATGGCCGGCTGTGGAACGCACTCGATCTATTCAACCAAAAATGGATCATCGGTGCCGCAACAATGCCTCCGCTCTGCAGCGCGGCACAAGTGGCGCCTTGTATTCCCGATGGCCCACCTATCTATGCTCCGGGAACAGGCTCTACTTGCAACACTACCAACTATCCTCCTGCGCCCAACCGCATTCCCTGTGACTTCCGCCAGGATCTTCATTTCAGTGATGTCGTCCTTGCTGGCGGCCCGGCCTTTGCCTTTCCTCCCGTGCGCGACAATTGGGGCCCACGCGTTGGTGTGGCCTGGCAATTCAATCGAAAAACGGTCTTGCGCGGCGGATACGGCCTCTACTGGGATTCCCTCCCTGCAAGAAGCCAGTATGCGCAGAACGGCTTGGAAGCCGCGGTATGGCCGGACTCAACGGCGATTCCCGCCTTTGACCTGAATGCACCTGCAGACTTCTCGGGAGGCACGAAGCAGCTTGTGACCCAGGCGCAAGCAAACACCCTGGTCTCTCTTCCGGGAGCGTCTCCCTGGACCGTCGGCAATTTTCCCCTTGATCCCCACTTCAAGGACGCCCGTTCACACCAATGGCATATCCAGGTCCAGAGGGAAATCACTCCGGAGACGCTTTTCTCCATCGCGTATGCGGGCAGCAACAACGGGAGGCTCGACTATAAAGGCAAACCAAATACGGCGCCCCAGGCATTTCCTACAGGAACGCCGGCTGACGCCATCGACGCTCTCAGGCCAATGCCCTGGGTAAGTGCAAACATAAACTATGAACAGAGCATCGGATACTCTCGCTACAACGCTCTTGAAACAAGTTTGCACCATCGGGTCTCGAACGGTTTGTTCTTTCTGTTGTCCTATACATGGAGCAAGTCCATTGACGTGAGCAGCGGCTACTTTGGTGTCGAGAACGGCCCGGGAGGAGGTGCAGTTGTTCAGAATTACTTCGACCTGAAATCGAACCAAGGTGTCTCCGCTTTCGATATCACCCACTTTCTTTCCCTGGCCTCTGTTTACGAGCTTCCTTTCGGCCATGAGAAGAAGTGGTTGCGGAGTGGGCCACTTTCCTGGATTCTCGGAGACTGGCAGGCCAATCCTCTCTTCCAGGCCCGGTCTGGACAGCCCTACACCTTGAACGTCAGCGGCGACATCGCGAATATTTCCGGAAGCGGCGGGATTTCCGCATCGGCCGCCAGTGGTTACGGTCGGCCCAACATCATTGCCGATCCCTTCCAAGCGGGTCCGGTTCCCGCAAACCCCGATCCCAAGTGTCAGTTGACGTCTTCCCAAGGCGGGCGTGCTGCGGACGCCGTCCATAATTCCCTAACTTGGTTCAACCCCTGTGCCTTCACGACTCCGATCAACTCGTTCGGCAATCTGGGGCGCACTACTTACCGTGGCTCGTCCGTGTTCAACATGGACTTTTCCATGATCAAGAACATTCCTCTCCCCAGAGAGGGCATGAGACTGCAGATGGCCTTTGAGGCTTTTAATGTTTTCAATATCCAAAACATGGAGGTGCCTTCTCAGCTTAATATCACCAACAGAAGCGCCGGCGTCATAACCAGCCTTGCGCAAGGCACTACGCCAAGAGAGCTTCAGTTTGGGCTGAGATTCGTTTTCTGATATCAATTTTGCACGCAAAAGTCCGTTCTTTTCTTAAACGCGCGGCGGTGCTCACGCCCATCGCCGCGCTGGGCTGATAGAAGGGTGGCTGTTCACAGGAGAAGGAAAAACGATGGCAACCAATCGGACGTCGCGACGAGATTGGATGATCGGAACCGGCTCTGCCCTGGCTGCGGCAACGCTCCCGGTGAATTCTGCGTTCGCTTTTGGACAACCGTTCACACCGGCGCAAGCCGTTACGGCCCCGTCGGCCGACCAGACGGATCGCGTACGCCGGATGAAGTGGTGGCACGAGGCGCGCTTCGGCATGTTCATTCATTGGGGGCTTTACAGCGTGCTTGGCCGGCACGAGTGGGTCATGGAGAACGAGGGAATCCCAGTTTCCGAATATGCGCCTCTGGCAAAGCAATTCAAGCCGAAGCCGTTCCCCGCGCGGGATTGGGCCAAGCTCGCAAAGGAAACCGGCATGCGCTATATGGTCATGACCACCAAGCACCATGAAGGCTTCTGCCACTTCGATACCAAAACCACGGATTATTGCTCGCCAAAGCAAGGACCGGGCCGCGATCTCGTCCGCGAATATGTGGATGCTGCTCGCAGCGAAGGCTTGCGCGTCGGTTTTTATTATTCGCTGATGGACTGGCACCATCCCGACGGCGCGCGCTGCGCAAAGGATGAGGCCGCGCGCAAACGCTTCGTCGATTATATTCATAGGCACGTCCGAGAGTTGATGACCAATTATGGAAAGATCGACGTGCTCTGGTACGACGTTGCATGGCCGCTCGACGCCGCGGGCTGGGAATCCGAACGCATGAACAAAATGGTGTTCGAGCTTCAGCCGGACATTATCGTCAGCAACCGCAACAAGCTTCCGGGCGATTTCTCGACGCCCGAGCAACAGATTAAGGCGGATACGGAAGGCCGCGCTTGGGAGTCCTGCATGACGCTGAACGACAGTTGGGGGTACCAGCGCGCGGATGATGATTGGAAGAGCCCCAGGAGGGTGATTCAAAATTTGATTGCTTGTTCGCGGGACACGGGAAATTATCTGCTCAATATCGGCCCACGTGCCGACGGCAGCGTCCCGGAAGATTCCGTCAGGGTGCTGACGGAAGTCGGGCAATGGCTGCGCCGCAACGGGGAAGCGATCTACGGATCCGATCCCTGTCAGCCCCGCCGCTCGAACTACGCGAGCTTCACGCGCAAGGGCAACACGCTTTTCATGCACGTGCACTTCTGGCCCGGCAATTACGTCGCGATAGCAGGGTTGCAAACGAGAGTGAAGTCCGCGCGGTTCCTCGCATCGGGCAAGAAGATAGATTTCCAGCAGGATCCCTACCGCGTTCGTCTCACCAGCTTGCCAGAAGAGGCGCCGGACCACCAGGTGACGACCCTTGCTCTGGAATGCGACGCCGAACCTACTCAAGACAATATTTTTGTCCGTGAAGAAAAGCCTCGCGACGGTGTCTGAAGGGCAGCAACAAAGAGCCGCAAGCCATTAAAGGGAGAGTGCCGCTACGTGTTAAGTATCAACATCCTTTTGCGCAGCGTACTGGCGGTTGTTACAGCACTCTGGTTTGCTCCAGAAGGCTTTTCGTCAACGATGTCGCAGGCGCAATCGCAGCCAGCCAAGACCCGCAGGTCGCAACGGGTCCACATGGAGGAAGTACAGGTCGCGAGCCCTGACGGGAAGCTCAAGTTCACGGTCCTGCCCAATGCGGAGCGCCTCACGTTTACTGTTGTATTTGGCAACACGACGGTGATTGAGCCTTCGCGCATCGTCATGAAACTTGATGGGTACGATCTTTCCTCCGGCGTGGTGTTCAACAAGGTGGAGCGCTACGAAGTGAACGAGACCTATCCTTGGTACGGCGCGCACAGTATGGCCATCAATCGATGCAACGGCGTGAAGATCTCTTTGACGCATGACTTGAGCTTCATCGACTACACCTTGGAAATTCGCGTCTTTGATGATGGCGTCGCGTTCCGCCACGTAATCCCGGTAGAAGAGAACGCATCGCGCGTCCCGGACGAATACTCGACGTTCGTAATGCCTAGTGGTTCGACCGTCTGGTATGGAGGGTTGGCAGGCGGTCATTACGAAACCGAATACGTCAAAAAAGATATTGCCAACGTGGAGCCCGGGGAATGGGCCGGGCCGCCGCTCACGTTTAAGTTGCCTGCGGCCAGCGGGTATGCGTCGATTACGGAGGCAAATTTGGTGAATTACAGCGGAATGGGATTGGAGGCGAATGGTCACGGCGGCTGGGTGATTGGTTTGGGCCATCGTCAACCCTTGAATTGGCCATTCGAGCTGCGTTACGGCAGAGAAGAGGCGAAACGTCTTGGCAAGCCCGCGTCCATCACGGGGACGATAACGACGCCGTGGCGTGTAGTGATGGTCGGCAAGGATTTGAACACGCTCGTGAACAGCACGATCTTGCCAAACCTTTGCCCACCTCCCGATCCAAAACTCTTTCCGGAAGGTATCCACACCGCATGGATCAGGCTCGGCCGCGCCGTGTGGCGCTACCTCGACGATGGTCCGCAAGGCGTCGAGGGCATGGAGGAATTTTCGCGCATGGCATCCGAACTGGGATTCGAGCACAACATCCTCGAAGGATTTTGGAGTAAATGGACAACCGAGCAGCAAAAAGAAGTTGTGGATTACTCACACAAGCTAGGCGTAAGCATCTGGTTTTGGAAACATAGCAAAGAGCTTCGTACTCGGGAAGCACGCGAAGAGTTCTTCAAGATGCTCCATAACTTGGGCGTCGCCGGCGCGAAGATTGATTTTTTCGATCATGAGTCCAAAGAAGTGATCGACCTTTACGAAGCGCTTCTTCAAAATGCGGCGGAATACCACGTGATGGTCGTGTTCCACGGAGCGAACAAACCGACTGGCCGCGCGCGCACCTGGCCGAACGAGATGGTCCGCGAGGCGGTTCGCGGCATGGAGTCTAGCGCCCTGAAAGACCGTGCGTGGCACGAAACCACTCTGCCGTTTACACGCTGTCTTGCCGGGCCCGCGGATTACACGGCGATGATGTTCAACGAGCGCCGCCGCAACACTACCGTGGCGCACCAGATTGCGAGCATCGCTATTTTTTCAGCCCCTTTGCTCACGATTGCCGCCAATCCCGAAACCATTCTGAAGAGTTCCGCAGTCGATGTCATCAAGAGCGTTCCTCCGATCTGGGATGAGACCATCGTTTTGCCGGACTCGGAGATCGGCGAACTCGCGGCTTACGCCCGACGAAAAGGGAACGTCTGGTTCCTGACAATAATGGGTGGACCCCAGCCAAAGACGTTGCACGTGCCTCTTTCATTTCTCGGCGAGGGAGATTACAAAATGGTGCTAGTTCGCGACAATCCCACGGATGATGCGGCTGTAGAAATGGAAAACGCAATTCGGAGACGTACCGATTCGCTCGATATCAGTTTGCGAGGGGGCGGCGGTTTGCTCGCCCGTTTCACGCCAACGAAATGACGTCGGCGCCTTTCCGCGACGCTCGAATCGAGGGCGTCTCAAGTGTGTTCAGGATTGCACTCCTTCGGACACCCAAAGTAGTTGTTGGCGTATGGGATAGTTGCGAATGATTTCTTCCACAGTCGGGTCAGGATTCAGTTTGCTCCAGGCCGCGAGATATTCAGGTTTCGAAAGTGCGATTCCCGCAAATAGGAGGCTAGGCTGTCGCACCGGCCAATCCTCGAAGTATTCGACATCATGCGCATATGGCCACGACTTCTTATCAGCGATGAAGGGAAACATAAAGGCCATCGCTTTCGCGAAACCTCGGCCATCCGGAAGGGAATAGGTGAAAAGATTGTTCTCCGGCGTTGAGAGGATTTGGCAAACGGCGGACATGACATCCAGGTTGAAAAGGCAGTAACCATAAGGCTTCGTGCGACTGAGTTCTCGAGGGAAACTGCCATTCTCAGCAATTTGCTCTGGCACGATGACTTCCTTGAATCTTTTTTGGCAAAACGCGGTTAACTCCTTATCGCCTGTAAACGCCGCGAACTCCGACGCCTGCATCTGCCAGCACGTTCCGTGGTTATTCTTTGCGTCGCACTCCTCCTGGCCGTTCTTGGAAGTCATCATCCAATCCAGATAGTCGGCGAACCACTTGCGCAGGCCGCGCATTTCCGGAGTAGAGAGAGCGCGAGCTTTTTCCAGTACCGGGATGGAGCGGACGACTTCCACAAGGTGGATGGTGTCAATAATTCCGGTCCCACGTCCTGTGATTACACCATGAATCGCCTGGGCGTACTGAAGGCTTGCATGCATGAGTGTCGCAGGATCGAGAAACCACGCTCGTAAGTGGTTCACGGCATGCCGCGCGTATCGCCTATCGTGCGTGAGAACCCATGCCGCGGTCAACGCAGGGACCTGAATACTTAACCGAATCAGCGCGTGTCTGTGAGCCAGGAAATTGTCCGGGTTGGACATGCCATCACGACGGATATACGGTCCAGAAGGATTTTTTGGATCGGGCCACCAATAATCGCCCTCGGAATAATAATCGTGCAGCTCGCCTGCACTCCGCGGACTTGAGAACGCCGTGATCGTTACCGGTGGTTGCTGGAGGTAACGGTCCGCCGCATTAAGGACTCGCTGCCGATCAATCTTTGCAAGATCCGGAATATCGCGCTCAGGCCCATCGCCGAATGCGAGGCGTGGCACCTTGAGCGTAGCGGCTGCGAAACCCGCAGAAACACAAAATGCTCTGCGCGTTAGTAGACTCATCGCTGTCATGTAGTACGCGAACTGGTCACAGTGAGCAATAGACCTTGCACTTATAGCTTCAGCATGTGAAACACTGATTGCTAGTCCTGAAAACCATGGCGTCATCTTAATGCAAGTAATGTGTTTATGTCTCGGAGCGTCAGCGCAATATTCGATTCTCAAATACTGACGCCAAAACTCCTCGCGGGTCGAGTGCTACTCTGACGGTCTGCTCCCGAGACGAATAAAGAATTTCCATGTTAGATTCGCCCTGGGCGGAGAGAGGGACCGCGCTGCCTTCGGCAGCGAGAATGGCATCTCACTTTCGGCGAGAGAAAGACTCTGTGTCTGTTCCTAAAAGGCTAAAGTTGCTGAGACGCCCTAGAAGTCCGGATCTGGGAAGTATCGACCACGTGCGAGCGTGGGCCACTTTCTTTGGCTGTTGGCGGTCTTCGTCTTGGTTGAAGAATCGGTGGACGAGTGGGATTCGAACTCCTAAGTCCCATTGATCCCACGCAACTTACTGATTCTAGTACACGCCAAAAAACGCAAAAATGGCAGATTCCCGGGATTGAGGTACACCGGACGTACACGGCGTTGATTCATGGCGATGACGCACCAGCGCCATTGCCATGGTGTCGCAGAAAGAATCGCCGAACACGGCGGCAACGCAAGCTCCACTCGCGGCTTCTAACCAAGTTAGGGGTTACGAGCGCGCGTCTTCATTCTTCCCTCTCGTAAGCTGGCCGTCGGCCGGACGAGATAGTTCCCAACGGTAGTAGGCATCGTTGACGTTGACCCACTGCCCTCCTAAGCCCACCATGAGGTTCAATTGTTCAATTTCCGTTTCTGGTGACACCGGGCATCCGGGCATAGAATACAGTTTCGAAACCATGGGGCAGTGATGCCGACGTTCAGATACTCATCGAAGCCGAACCGCTTCGCGGTAGTGGCTGGAGCAATGTGCTGCGCGGTTTGGCTTGCATCCGCTGTTGAGGGCCAACAACGGGTCCGTGAACCTTTGCCACTGGACATCGCTGTCGCAACCAACGCGCCTGACACTCGTTCTGCTTTCGATCTTTCGCCGGATGGGGAGTGGCTCGCGCATACCTGGGCGATCGATGAGGCTGTGCCTGCGGGCAGGTTCTATACCGCGACTGGAGTTTCCTTCGCTGAGGGCAACAATCGCAAGCAGGCTGGCATTACAAGCATCAAAACCGGACAGGTCATTAAGCTTGGAAATTCTACTAACTTCAACTGGGCGCCAGTGTGGTCCCCGGACGGGAGCCGCCTGGCTTATTACTCCGATGAAGGCGGTGAAGCCGGAATCTGGATATGGGAAAAGGCTACAGGTAAATCGGAACGCTTCCCAGGTGTGATCGTCCGGTCATTTTTTGGTTTCGAAATTGTGCGGTGGTCTTCCGATAGCCATCGCATCTTATGCAAAATTCTGCCCGAAGGAATGAGCGTCGCCCAAGCCAACGCGCTCCTGCCAGCTACCGAAGGCAGGGAGCGTTTCCCAAAACCGGCCCTCAACGAACCGTCAGTTATCGTCTTCAAGGCTCTAAGCAAGAAGACCGATGCCGCGAAAGAGCAGGCGACCAAACCTGACGCGGCCGACTTTACGGATGGGGAATGGGGAGACCTGGCGATTCTAGACTTGCGCAACCACAGCGTTTCGCGTATCGCAAAGCACGTCAAAGCTGTCTGGTTTTCGTTTTCTCCCGATGAAAAGTACGTGGCGTATACTTCAACGCTGGGCCGCGAACCGAACACCCAGCAGTTCATCGACGAACTAGAGCTTTATGCATTTGACAGTGGTCGCAGTCGCAAGCTTGCGGACAGGATCCAGCTCGGCTATGGAATCGAGCTGAACTGGTCACCTGACAGTCGTCAGATTGCCTACATTTCAAGTGGGCAGCGAGCTAAGGGCGAGATTGTGGTTGTTTCCGTCGCGGATGGCGCTGCGAAGAACCTGTCGGCCGCTGGCCTTCCTAGTTTCAACGACGGCGAAGGTGAGCGGCCTCCAGTGTGGGACGCCACGGGAAAGAACATCTATGCTCTCGGAAATGACGGCAAGCTCTGGCGAATCGAAGTTTCCACTGGACGGGGGACTGCAGTTGGCGACATTCCCGGACATCGGATCACCGGAATCGTAACGCGTGCCCGTCAACCAATTCTGTGGACCACGAACGAGGGGCATACAGCTTGGGTTATCGCTCGTGAACGCCAAGGGACAAAGGCCGGAATCTTCCGCATCGATCTCGCCAGCGGGCACAGCTTTGCTGAATTAGAGAACGAGCGAACGTATTACACGACCTTCAATCTGGATGCCAGCGACGCCACTGGAGAAATCACATACATTGCGAAGGACCAGCAGCATCTGGCAGACGCCTGGGTGTTCAATACCGCAAGCAACGAGACGCAACAGGTCACGCATCTTAATGAGGGAATTGAGCACTATGAGTTAGGCTCTGCCAGAATCATCGATTGGAAAGGTGCAGATGGGCAACGGTTACGTGGAGCGCTTCTCTTGCCTCCGGGCTATGAGAAAGGCCGTCGCCTCCCTCTGGCCGTGTGGGTATATGGCGGGGCTAACGGTTCGAATTATGTGAACAGCTTCGGGTTTTGGAGCGATTCGACATGGAATTTCCATATTCTCGCAACGCGCGGCTATGCCGTGCTCTACCCGGATGCACCCCTGCGCACCGGCATGGTGATGAAAGATCTGGTGAATACGGTGGTCCCGGGCATTGACGCTGCAATCGAACAAGGCTATGCCGACCCCAATCGCTTGGCGGTGATGGGGCAGAGTTACGGCTCCTATTGCACGCTGGCGCTCATTTGTCAAACGAAGCGCTTTAAGGCCGCAGTCATTACCGCTGCGATACTACATCCGGATTTGGTGGCGGACTACTTGAATCAGCGGCCTGAAGCCGCCGATGCAACTGGCGGATATTACGAGCATGGACAAGGAAACTTGGGGGGCACGCCCTGGGAATACCGCGAGCGATATTTAGCCAACTCTCCAATTTATCAGTTCGATCAAATCGAGACGCCGCTGTTGATCGGCCAGGGAAACAAGGACGGAAACCTGATAGCATCCGACGCGATATTCGCCGCGCTGAAGCGGTTGGGCAAGGACGCGGAATACCGCATCTACAAAGATGAAGGCCATGTCCTTGAGAGTAAGCCGAACGTCAACGATTTCTGGCAGCGACGGCTGGAATTCCTAGCAGAGCATCTAAATCTGGCTCTGGATAGCAATGGAGCTATCATTTTCGATGGCGACCACGCGAGGCCAGCAAACCCCTGAGATTTAATTAAGGTCGTGAGCTAACGCCGACTCTTTCGAATCGCCTCGTGTTGAGCTAACGGCATTTGTAAGACCCGCAGGGCGGACACCGAACTCGTGGCCAATCGCGCCGGCGGCGAAATTCTCTATCGCGTGAGCGATTCGATTTACTCGGCGAAAAATAGCTGGCGACCAACTCACCGCTCCCACGCTCATTGCGAAGGACACGGATGTGTCGCAAGTCCACTGAGAGTTTTCGGAGCCGGTGAGGGGGAATCGGAATTCAGACCCCCACTGATTCCACGTAACTTGCTCATTCTACAAGACGGCAGAAACTATAAAAACATCGAATTCACCCAAGTGAGGTACACGCCGGGTACACGGAATCAGCGCAGGCAAGTGGCTTCGCCTAAGGTTCGAAGGCGACGAGAAACTCCAAAGCCGTTAAGCGCGGGCTATTCAGTTCGTAGCGCGGAGACGGGTTCCAGCACAGCGGCTCGTCGCGCGGGCACGTAACCGGCCGCGAGCCCGGCCAGCAGCAGCACGATAAGGCACGCTGCGGCGGTTATGGGGTCCTGCGGCTCCACTCCAAACAGCGTGCTCTTCAGCACGCGGGTACAAATAAAGGCGAGCGGCAGGCCCAATATCGCTCCCGCCGCGACGAGCGTCAGTGTCTCGCGCACAATCATCTGCAGAACGTTCCGCGGCGTTGCGCCCAATGCCAGACGCACTCCACTCTCTCTGGTCCGGCGTCCTACCGCATAGGCAATCACTCCGTAGATTCCCATCGCGGTCAGGAGCAGCGCCAACGAGCCAAAAAAACCGGCCAGGATCGCCATCATGCGGTCGGGCCGCTGCGCCAGCGACAACCGTTCGCTTAGTGTCATCACGTCGCGCACCGGAACGTGCGGATTCAGCGCGCGAATCTCGGCCCGCAAGCGATCCAGAATCAGCTTCGGATTTCCCCTCGTGCGGACATGCAAGACCACGTTCGTTGCATCTCCGTGCTCATCCTGCAGCAACGGCGCGTACAGCATTGGCCCCGGAGCCTTCTTCAAAAACATGTTTCGCGAGTCGGCCACCACTCCGATGACCTCATACTTCAAAATCGACTTTTCCCCTTTGTCGCCAAAGTGCCGCCCAACGGGATTTTGGCCCGGGAAATAGCGCTTCGCGAACGCCTCGTTGATGACGACCACTTTAGGTGCGCCTAAAACGTCGCGGTCGGTAAATTCGCGGCCCTCAAGCACGGGAATTCCCGCGGTAGAAAAGAAACTGGGACTGACCACATTGAACGCGGCCATCTGTTCTTGCTCGGGCGGCTGCCCTTCCACCCAGACCGATTTCACCCAATCGCCTGAGGAGAATGCGAAGTTCGCGCCTAACGCGGCGGACCTCACGCCGGGCACTCCTTGTACGCGCACTATAATTTCTTGATACACCGATGGGGGATACGTCTGCTGATATTCGCGCCAGCCCAGCCCAATCTTCATCACCAGCATGTTCTCTACGGACATGCCGGTGTGAAGCGCAGTGAGCTTGCTGGTGCGCAGCTTCAGCAAGCCCGCCCCGGAAAGCAGCATCAGTGATGCGGCGATCTGGACCACGATGAGTCCCTTCGCCAAAACGGAACGCGACCAGCGAGCTCCATTCGAGTCTTGCCGCATGAAAGCCAGCGCCTCAACCTTCGTGGCACGTAACGCGGGCACAACCCAAATAGGAGCAGAGTCGCAATCGCAGCGCCTCCGCTGAATGCCAGAACGTGGGCATTGAGCGTAAACTGAATCGCTTGCCGCGCTTCATCGTCCATCAGCAGCAGAACCAGCGCGCGCTGCATCCAAAACGCAAGCACAAGACCTGCCGCTGCCGCCATCGCCGAAAGTAAAGCACTCTCCACCAGGAACTGTTGTACCAAGCGTCGCCGGCTCGCGCCCAATGTCAGCCGGACCCCGATTTCATACGCCCTGGCGGTAAAACGCGCGAGCAACACGTTGGCGATGTTCACACACGCAATCAGCAGAACGGCGCCGGAAAGCAACATGAGGATTTGCAGCGAGTCAGTGTAGGACCCCAGCTCCAATCCCAGGCCTCGGTCACCTCGCGCCAGCAGCGCGCGCTGCGTCAGTACTTCTTCCCGATCGCTCTCGCGATAGTTGGCCAAGCCTGGGCGCATCAATTCGAGCGCCCGCTGCAAAGCAACATCGGCCTCCGCTTGCGCTTGCTTGTCACTGACACTTGCCTTGAGCCTTACCGTGGTCCAAACATTCGCAAGCTGCCCGGGATGGTCGAGGGGAATGGTGATGTCCGGCGAAACGCCTTGGTCCGTTCCGAAAAATGCCGGTGGCGTCACTCCGATGACTTCTGTCGGGATGCCGTTTAAGTTGACGGTCTTGCCGACTATGAGGGGATTGCTGTTAAAGCGCCGGGCCCAAAACGAATAGCTGAGCACTGCAACGCGTTGGTCGTTCTTCTCATCCTGCTCGTCGATGGTGCGCCCAATGAAACTCGGGACGCCGAGGGTCGAATAGTTGCCGCCCGATACCTGTTGGACCAGAACCCGGTCGCTGTCTCCGCTGGCGTCGAAATTCATCCTATCTCTCCAGAACGCGAACACACCGGAAAAAGACCGCGGAACCTTGCGCAACTCATTGAAAAACTCAGAAGGGATATTGGACATCCGGACGCCCGAGCGTGTGACCACCTCGACCGTCCGCAAACTCCCTGGGTCACGCACTGGAAGGGTCTGCAGTAGCGCAGTGTCCAGCAAACTGAAAATTGCGGCGTTGGCGCCAATACCTATGGCCAGGGTGAGCACGGCCACGGCGGTCACCGTGGGCGTGCTGGCGAATTGCCGCAAAGCGTAGCGGAGGTCCCGCACGCAATCGCGAAGGAATATCACTTGGCCTCCGACCTACCCCGAAAGCCTTACCCACTCTACACCCGCCAATAGATGGGTTGACACGTAACCGTCGAGTGGGCGTAACGAATCGCCAACCGTCTGTGGTCACACGAAGCAGAGTTAGCGAAAACAAGGAGTTTGTCTGTGACGTCAGTCACGGGCTCGGGTGCGCCTTGACGGCGGCGTGAGCATGGAGGTGTCCTTTTCTGAGAGACGGGCTGCGCGGCGGCTACGAACCAACCGGTTTTGAATAAAGACCCTTTAGCGTCTTGCACGGATTGTGGAGAACTGGCGGGCAAGCAGGCAGCTCCCCTGTCCCCTAGTGGGCAGGAAGCGAAGCCGACCTTTGGGACGGCTTCAGTGCTTTAGCCCCTTTTGATACTAGGAGAGTTTTTGCTTCGAAAGATACTGGCGGACATTTTCGGCTTTCCACAGCAACGCGGGATGTTGGCGGATTCGGTTCACAATGCCATCGTCTTTAGGGAATAGAAGCTCAGGCTGATATTTTCCCGCTGCCATTGCTTCGAGGAAATTAGCCTCGCGCCGATGGTCCAGAACGCCTTCCAGAATTGGCTTGGCAATCGCGAACATCTCGGCTCCTGTCGGGCGATCCCCTGCCTTCAATAACGGATAGAGAAGTCGCCTGATGGCCTCGTCATCGATGTTAGCGAATCGCGACATGTTGTAGCTGCGAAGGTCTCGGTTTAGGGTGCTGCCGAACAGCACTGCGAGCTTACGCATCACCTCAGAGTCATAGCTGAGATTAGCTTTGCGGAAGCGGAATAGGTCGTAGAGATCGCGCGGGTGCTGGCGGTCAATCATTGCCCTGATCTTTCCTGCAAACAGTTCCTCGATTGCCAGGAGGGGAAACTCGCACGCCGCCTCATCGCCGATTGGCGTCGCTTGACGTAGTTGCGGTGCGAGCGCACACGCGCGCACCAAAAAATTAATCTCGATTTGAATTTGATCGGAACTGCCGGCGTGGTTTTGGTACGTAAGAAACCATTCCGTAAGAGCATAGTCGTCGGCACCCCGCTGCAATTTGTATCCGAGCACCTGACATATTTGCTCGGCTGCTTTAACGATCTCCGGGCGCTCTCGCTGCATTTCTTCACGGTTCAGTTGACCGACGTAATTCAGATCGATGTCCACTGAGAGTCGCGGAAGCTCAAGAAAGAAAAGGCTTACAGCTGTTCCGCCCTTGAGAACCAATCGTTCGCGTAGGAAAGGATGTTTGCGAAATTCGATAAGCAGTTGCCTTAGGCGGATCACCTTTTCCAGTTGCACAGCGTCGAAACCCGTAGCGTCAGCGGTTCGCTTGACATAGGCCGCGTCCAGTTTCACGTGCGTACCACCTGTTCGGTTGAGGGAGCGAGCGTCTCAGCTACCATGAGATTCCAGGTGGGAACCCAGCGATTGCCTGGGCGCTTCCGGTCTAGATATGCGACTCCTCGGGGAAGCCTCTTCAGAAAAGCATCCCGCGATTTGCCCTTGAAAAAGAGTTTCTCGGCGTGTCGGTCCAAGAGGAAGCCTAGTCGTGCGTAGAGCCAAGGCATCCGAAGAAGTCTGAGATATTCGAGAACAATGTCAAAATCGAATGAAGGAAGCATCGCGAGGGAACGATCTAACTCATCTACTCCGCCGCTGTATGGGAGGAACACAAGGCAATCGACTATAGACCGCTCTCTGCCTGTGACGCGGACTCTGTCGCGGCTCAACTCGACTTGAAAATCCAGTCGATGCGCCCGCACTAGTTGGCGCGGCGGTGCAACACAATGGTAAGTTACACCGTCAAAGGCCACGTCCTTGCGTGGGCGAACCGAGAGATAGTAGACCGTCTGGAACACTTGGTTCGCTATGCCGTGGAATTCAAGGGCAGAGTGAAATGCAACAACAGCGTCCTTGCGCAGTTTGCTCGGCACGCCGTACCTGTTCACCGATGCAGTGGCAAGCGCCCCGACATAAACTCCCTTCGTCAACTGTCGGACTCGGCCTTGGCGTTTGAGCCTATAAAGCATATTGCGGACTGAGCGGGTCAGTTTCTTCTTGCCGTAGCGATGGCCCAGCTCCTCAAGCGTAAAGAGAGGTGAGGACTGGGCAAATTGCGTTAACGAGACTCGGGGCTTCATTACTCTCATATAGACTGCTTAAGACTCACTATTTGTGTGTCTTCCTGGGTTTACGTGCAAACGAGTTGGTTCGCTATTCTCATAGACAATCACTAAATACAACTAATTGTGTGTCTTTGTCAACGTATATGAGAATTGAGGGTCTCTAGGCAGAGCCGCAATCAGAGACGACCGGAGGGAACCGCGTTGCCGAATATGCCCCCCTCGATGAAAGAATGGGGGGAGTCTTTCGCGTCTCAGGCATCTGGCAGTCTCAATGAAACCTCCCCTGCGAAAAGCTTCCCGTGGATAAATCTGGCAGTCTTTCAGACCCTTCCGCCATCGCGTCTCCGTAACCACCGTGTGCAATTGCGGCAGGCGCTGCAACGTTGCCAGTTCGTCTAAAAGAAACCAAACCCTGGGCACGTTGGGTTCGTGCGCGTCAGGAGCAGTTGGAGGCCGATGTTCGTCGCACTTGGGAGGCTCCTGAACCGCAACGAAGGGTACACGGCGGGTACACGAAAAAGCGTTCGCGTGTAATTCCTTTCAATCAAAACGAAAGAATGGTGCCGGCGGGGGGAATCGGAATTCAGACCCCCACTGATTCCACGTAACTTGCTCATTCTACAAGACGGCAGAAACTATAAAAACATCGAATTCACTCAAGTGAGGTACACGGCGGGTACACGAAGATTTTAGCGAGGCGGCCATTGTTTCGACTGGCCCGGTGGTGCAGACGAGCCTACCGCAAGCATTCAAACCAAATGTGTTCCTGAAAGTGTCCCAACTGCCGTTCGTGCGTCTCCTGTACTAACCGCTGGCAAGATCCTACCGACGGAAGGTGAGGTCGAGGGTTTCGACGGCGGGGCAAGACGTCGTCGAAGATCACATGGCGATCATGCTCGGTTTGGCTTTTTCGTACGGCGTAGAGCGAGACGCCCCAAACAAAGAGCAGGATAACGATTAGTTCTTCGAATGGAAAGGGGCTATCAAATGCCTCGCGTTCCAGTACGGGAACGATTGCCGAAAAACCGTAAAACCCTAAAACACACACGATAAACCGCACGATGCTGGTTTGCTTAAACGGGGGCGCGTTGCACGTGAAGGGAATTTTTCTAAAGCCCAGCAAAAGCGTTTCGATCAGCAACAGCACCATCGCCGATACAACGATCGTGTGCACCGCGGCGATTTTCCAGTCCCAATAACGCGAATAGATCACCAGAGAAGCAATCAGCAGCGGCGCGGCAAATGTGATCATTACGTGCTTGACTAGCGCCCCGCACTGCGATGTGGCGGGATCAACGCTCAATCGAAAGATCCGATTCGCGCGCAGGGGCGCTGGGATTTCAAATGCTAGACGCAGGCCGAGCAGAAGGAAATACGCGAGAGCCAAAGGAACACCCAATAGCGCCGCTGAAGGCAGCGGCCCAAGCGCCGGAGGTTTCGCTGTGGCTGCGAAGACGGTTTGCGCGGCAACAATGACGCCAATGCCGGTGAAACCGATCCAGGCAAGCGAGTGGGTCTCGCTACGGAAGAGCGTCTTCAGCACAAAACGATAACCTGCCCGCTGGAGAGAATCTCGAAGCAAGAGAAGCCTGCGGCGCATCGTCGCCCTCGACCAGATGTGCAAAGGCGTGCTCGAGAGAGGACTGCCCAGCGGATTTCATGAGCTCCGCGGGATGGCCGTATGCGAGGGTCCTTCCCTTGCGAAGGACGATGACGTGGGAGCAGACTTTCTCGACGACTTCCAAAACGTGTGAGCAATACAAAATGGCTTTCCCTCGTTCGGCAAGCGTCTGGATCAAATGTTTCACAATCATTGCAGACGTGACGTCAAGACCCGAAAGCGGTTCATCAAGAATCAAAAGCGATGGATCGTGCAGAAGAGCTGCGATGAGCGCGATGCGTTGGCGCATTCCTTTTGAATACGAGCCTACGGCTGAATGGCGGTGCGGAGCCAGCGAAAAAAGCGCCAGCAGCGCGTCGATCTTCGCCGTTAAACTCTTGCGTGGCAATCCGCGAAGCGTGCCAACAAGCTCGAGATATTCCCAACCGGAGAGAAACGGATACAGATCGATCTCTTCGGGAACATAACCTAACCGTTTACGATACTGCAGCAAGTCACGCTGAATCGCTGCGCCGCACCAGAGAACTTGGCCGTGGGTGGGTTGCAGCAGCCCGGTCAACATCTTCACCGTGGTGCTCTTACCCGATCCGTTGGGGCCAACAAATCCGAGTACCTGGCCTTCAGTCAAACAAAACGAGAGATCGCGCACAGCCGGCACCGATGGCAAGTAGCACTTCGTGAGTTCTCTTGCTTCGAGCACAACCATGACTTAGTCCTGACTTGTGTCGCTCAGAGGCAAAAATACAAAGAAGAGATGCCCAGTCACGGGATCGAGAACGGGCGACGCGTTCGCGGTCTTGTCCTGCTACTTCGTTACAGTGGCATGCGCATCGGAGACGCTGTCAACTTCAGCACAGATAGGATCGAAGGCAACCGACTCTTCCTGTACACGCAGAAGACTGGCGTTCCCGTTAACACAATCCTTCCGGATTTTGTCTTATCGGCGTTGGAAGCAACGCCAAAAGTCACGGATAGGTTTTTCTTTTGGAGCGGACGAGGGAAGCTGGAAAGCATCGTGCGAAGCTGGCAAACGCGACTGCGCAGACTCTTCAAACTCGCAAGCGTTCCGAACGGACATGCACACCGTTTCCGCGACACATTCGCTGTCGAATTGCTTCTTGCCGGTGTGCCCATTGAACGAGTCTCGATACTGCTTGGCCATCAAAGTGTGAGGATCACGGAGAAGCATTATGCGCATGGGTGCGGTCGCGACAGGAACAACTGGAAGCGGATTTGGCTAACGCCTGGAGCCGCGATCCGCTCGTTCTCTTGCAAAGAGACGTACATCAGAGGTACGCGGAAAGCGGCGCGTCAACAACTCGTTCATCTTCAATAAGAAAGAGTGGTGCCCGGGGTGGGAGTCGAACCCACATGAGGAAAAATCCCCGGAGGATTTTAAGTCCTCAGCGTCTGCCATTCCGCCACCCGGGCACAGGCAGTGTCTAAAACATAGCACAAACCGAATTTAGTTCACTTTTGCGTCCGCAACCGAACACGGCTCCAAATGCACCGGTGCTGGTTCTTCAGCTTTGCGCCGATCATCTTCTGGGGAAATCCCAGAAGAGCCAAAAACGCTTGGAGAGTATCCTCGTGAGCTTTAGACGCACCAGGCCACTTGCGCGAACACCCCTATCTGAATTCCCCCTGTGCTCAAATTCCACGACAGCTGCTCCTCCTGCTCCGAGGCCAGTCTCGCTCCTATCAGAATGGTCCAGGCAGGGTCAGCGGTGTCAGTCGCCGGTCGGAACCGCCAGTGGTTCCCTTGCAATCTGCACTAGCTTGGCTTCCGCACCGGACACGGGCTGCCCAAGGTCCACGTTTTTGCCGTTGGCGTAGATTTCGTGGCGACCGTGGGTTCTGTGCCATTCCGCCAAGGTTGCAGTCTGGCTTTGATGCTCGACGACTTTCCGCCAACCGCCGCCGTAGTAGGCACAAAAACTGATTTCACCCTGCCGAATTGCCACTGGAGTAGTCGAATTGCAGATTCCCGCAAAGTCGTAATTGAAGGCGTCCTGAAACCACATACCGTTGAAGATCATGACCCTCCAGCGTCCCTCAGGCTCAGACGCTTTTTGTGACCAGCGGGGATCGCTGCTGCCGGTGACGCGATAGAAACAATCCTCAAGCACGCGCCGAAGATCACGAGGCCCGAACCCCCGGGGTGCCTTCTGCTGGTTGAAATTGCGGAGAAGGGAAAGCGAGACAAGTGCCTTGGTTGCTGCCGCTAACCTTCCAGAATCGGTTATTTCTACGATGTCTCGCATGAATTGTTCCAAGTCAAAAAAGGCGGGGATAGGGACCGCCTCTCGGTGATAGGTGTCCACTAGCAAGGCGCTGAAAATCCCACGGTTGGGATGGGCTTCCTGGAAAAGGCTTCCCAGTTTGGCGTTGGGGTTAAGGACATCGCACAGATGAGCGAATATCCCAACGTCTGATAGCGGGAACCAATCCCGCATTGGCTGCCAGTCCATCGAAGTCTGCTCGTGCAGATCGAAAGCGAGCTGCGTGAGAGGATAGCGCCGCGCATATCGTTCATCGGGCGATACGTACTCGTCTCTACCGGCGAACATGATGGGTTGAAAAACGACGCCATGGATTTTGTCTATGTTCTGAATCGCGAAACGGGCAATGTCTCCAAGCCCGTCGTTGTTGACACCGTTCAGTACCGTCACTTGAAGCGTTGTTCTCATGCCAGCCGCGGCGATGTTCTCCAAGGCTTGGCGCCTCACCGGCATGTAGTTTCGCAACCCGCGATGTTTGTTCTTTTCTTCAGACACTCCGTCGATTTGCAGGTAGACACCATGGAGGCCAGCTTCCCTCGCCTGCAAAGCGAGATCCCTACTCTCAGCGAACCGGATGCCGTTTGTTGCAGCGTGAAGCCGATCGAAGCCCACGCTTTTCGCGTGCCGAATCGCATCAAGAAAAATCGGCGATATCGTGGGCTCCCCTCCCGAGAACAAAATATTGATTTCCCGCTGAGGCTTGAACGAGCGTGCATTGCTGAAAATGACCTTTATGTCTTCCATGGTCAATTCGTGAACATAGCTGGCGGCGTTCGCATCCATGAAGCACGGGGAGCACATCATGTTGCAGCGGTTGGTCAGATCAACAACTAAAAAGGTCCCTCTGCCGGAAGTGATGCGGTTCGGACCATGACCGTGCACGCCGCAATCGTCAGCGCATCCGAAGTCTCTGCCGAAAGCGAGGCGCTCCATCTTTCGAAAGAAATCGGGGTGATTCGAAAGGGCATCCTCAAATGGGCCATGCCTCTCGCAGGCCTTCCGCATGAGGATGCGCCCGCCTTCTTCCAATATCTGCGCTTCAACGACTCCGGGGTTGTCTCGAAAATCCGCAAGATCCATCTCTCCCTTTAGCACTCGCTCGACCGCTTCGCGATTGCAATCGGGACACAGCGACTGGGTTCTCCTGGGAACTCCGACAGCCATTGGCGTGCGTTCCCGCTGCTTCAGAAGGCGGCCAGGGGCCCAGCTTGGACTGGGCAAATCCCCTTCCGGCAACAAGCTGTTAATCTTGCGCAGTACTTTCCAGGTCATCTTTGCTGTCCCAGAAGCGATGTCGGATGTCAAAGCAAGCATGGCTTACCTCCTGTACGCCGGTGAAAACCGCTCGTCCGGATCCGCGGAGGGGGTCGCGGGCAATCGCGATCCCTCCTCCGACTACGGGTATCTGCGGCAGATACCAACTCCCGGTAGGCGGGATACGAGAGCAATACGCTCACCCATCATTCTTGTCAATTGAAATTGGGGTGAAATT
>Ga0209803_1000018_pt1 | contig 94925 bp, 101 predicted proteins | sample GraSoiAngelo_138_FD_185895 | JGI IMG/M metagenome (GOLD analysis project Ga0209803, IMG submission 185895) | Grasslands soil microbial communities from the Angelo Coastal Reserve, California, USA - 14_0929_09_40cm (SPAdes) (version 2) | ecosystem: Environmental > Terrestrial > Soil > Grasslands...
CGGGGTTCTTCTCGGACGCTCTGCGCAGGGAAATCCGTGGATCTTTAGAGGGAAGGAGGAGGTGAAACGGGCGCTTTCTTCAAACGGCGGCGTGTCGATTGATCCAATGCCGATCAGATTAGAGGAGCGGTTCAGGGCGCTGCTGGAACATAGCAGCCATTTTGAAAAACATTGGGGCCTTCAATGTTTCGTCGGCATGCGAAAACATCTGGCGTGGTATTGTCGTGGCTCGCCGAGGGCGGCGGAACTCCGGTCTCAAATGGTTCAGCTGAGCAATGTCGGAGAGGTGATGGATTGCCTCAGAAACTATGCGGCGTCTATCGCTTCAGAGTTTCAACCGAAGGAGCGTGCCCCGTCGCCGAGGCCATCGCGTTCTTCCATGGCCTCTGAACCTTTGATTTCATGAGACTCGTTCTTGCCTCCACCTCCCCCCAGCGGCGCGAGATTTTTGCGCTTTTGGGGTTACCCTTCGACGTGATCGATCCCGAGTTTGATGAAGTTGCCTCACCTGACCGTCCCATAAAAGACGAGGCTTTGGACTTCGCTGTGGGAAAAGCTGCATCGGTGGCCAGGAATCATCCTGAAAGCCTTGTCATTGGTAGCGATACCATGATTTTGCTCGACGACACGAAGATCGGTAAGCCGAGCGGAATCGACGATGCAAGAGCCATTCTTCGCTCTCTTGCCGGCAAAACTCATCTCATCTTCACCAGCATTGCGATTCTCGATGGCTCGCGCGTCCCACAGCTCGGGATCGTCGAAGAAGTCTCGGTAAAAATGCGCAACTACTCGGAAGAAGAGGTTGACCGTTATCTCGACTGTCAGGAATCTCTCGATAAAGCGGGCGCCTATTCGATCCAAGGAGAAGGGCGCGCTCTGATCGAATCCATCAGCGGCGACTATCTCGCCGCCGTGGGTCTGCCGCTAAAGCCGATCGCCGGCTATTTGAAGAGCCGAGGGGTATCGGTTCCGGTTGATGTCGAGAAACTCTACGCTGATAAAGGATTCCGGAACTGGCGGAGTTTCTAACGGGGGGACGCGTTGCGAAGTCTCACTGACGATTTACACTTGAGATGTCTGACGATCGGTCGGCCAAAAACTTAATCGAGGAGGCCGTTGATTTCTCCGTCGGCGGACTTAGCGTCTCATTCTCCAAATTTCGCTCACTTTGTTGACAATGGTCGATTCCACCCCTAGTCTGAAGCTATCCTAGTAAGTTGAGGGTTATCTTATATGGCGGCCCGTGATTGGGATTTTTTGATCTGGCGGCAAGCCAGCGACTTGCTGCAACAAGCTGAGCGAATCCATCGGAATTTTTTACAAATTGCCGTCGGCGCCCATTATCGGTCGTTTCATGGCAAAAGCTCGTTCTGGGAACCGCCCGTCAATGTCGTCGAGACCGACGAAAGCTTGTGGGTCATCTCGGCCATACCGGGTGTAGCTGCCGATCGGGTAGACGTCCGTTTGGATGGACGCGAGCTTGTGATCTCCGGCGAACGGCCGCTACCGAAATGCTGTCAGGATGGCGAGTTAAAGATATGGGAGATTCCCCTCGGACGTTTCGAGCGCCGACTTACAGTGATCGACGGAGGAAATCCCTTGTCCCTGGGAGAAACCAAACTCCAGAACGGATTGCTTATCATCGAGCTGAGGAAGTAATCATGGCTGCAGAAGAGAAGGAAACTCCTAGATTCAAACCCCGTCTGAACATTCCCGCCGGGGCGCTGGCTATTTTACCCTTGCGCAATACGGTGCTTTTTCCCTCCACGATCATGCCGCTTGCCGTCGGTCGCGCGGCGAGCCTTCAACTTATAGAAGAAGCGGTTCGTCAACAATGGTCGGTTGGATTTGTCGCTCAACGGGATCCGAAAATCGAGGGGCCACAGCCGAAGGATCTCTTTGGAGTCGGAACGGCCGCGGATATTCTCAGGATGTTCGGGCTTCCTGACGGCCAGCGTCAGATCATCATCCAAGGCCGTCAACGCTTTGAAATCGCCGAATTTCTCGAGACCGATCCGTTCCTGGTCGCCCGCGTCACTATGGTGGCGGAGACAGTGCCCCACTCCAAAGAGTTTGAAGCAAGAATCTTGAATCTGCGTCAAGAAGCAGCGAGGGCATTGAGTTTGTTGCCCGAGCCGATGAGCGAATTGAGAACGACGATCGAAAGGATCGACAATCCGCTGGCGCTGATCGACCTGATCGCTTCGACGTTGGACCTGCCGCTACCCGAAAAACAGGAAATTCTGGCGACTCTCGATCCGGAAGCTCGCGCTCAAAGAGTTTCCGAGAAACTCGCGCGCCAGATCGAATTGCTGGAACTGAGCAAAAAAATCGGCGAGCAGGCTAAAGAATCGATGGACCACGCTCAGCGCCAATATTTCCTGCGCGAACAATTGAAGGCGATACAAAAGGAGCTGGGCGAAGACGATGGGCAGGGTTTAGCGGCTGAGGAGCTGCGGAAAAAAATCTACGAAGCCAAGATGCCGCCCGAGGTGGAAAAAGAGGTGCTGAGAGAGGTCACCCGGCTTGAGCGCATGCCCGAGATGGCCGCGGAATATTCGTCGGTAAGAACTTACCTCGATTGGATGGTGGAGCTGCCCTGGAGCGTTTCCAGCAAGGAGGAAATCGATCTCCCGAAGGCGCGCGAGATTCTCGATGCCGATCATTACGATCTCGAGAGGGTCAAAAAGCGCATCGTTGAATTTCTAGCGGTTCGTAAACTGATGCCGCAGGGCAAGAGTCCGATCTTGTGCTTTGTCGGTCCTCCGGGTGTGGGCAAGACGTCCCTCGGGCAAAGCATCGCTCGGGCCATGAAACGGAAGTTCGTGCGGCAGAGTCTCGGCGGCGTACACGATGAGGCGGATATCCGCGGTCACCGGCGCACCTATGTCGGCGCTCTGCCCGGCAACATTATCCAAGGAATTCGAAAAGCCGGCACCAAGAACCCGGTGTTTATGTTGGACGAAATCGACAAGCTCAGCGCTAGTTTTCATGGCGACCCGTCGGCCGCGTTGCTGGAGGTTTTGGACCCTGCGCAAAACTCGACTTTTCAGGATCATTATCTCGGCGTGCCGTTCGATTTGAGCCAGACTTTGTTTATTGCGACGGCTAACGTCCTGGATGCCATTCCGGCCCCGCTTCGCGATCGCATGGAAATTTTAGAATTGAGCGGCTATATCGAGGAAGAAAAGCTCGCGATTGCAAAAAGCTATCTCATTCCCAGGCAGACGGCTGAAAACGGCCTGAATGCTGGACAGATAAGCTTTGCCGACGATGCGATTCGCGAAATCATTCGATCCTACACGCGCGAGGCGGGCGTTCGCCAGCTCGAGCGTGAGTTAGGTTCGGTTTGCCGGAGCGTGGCGACGCGCGTGGCGGAAGGCTCTAGGGAAAAAATAACCATCGACCGCGAGTCAGTGCGGGCGTACCTCGGCCCACAAAAGTTCTTCAATGAAGTTGCGCTGCGCACCAGTCTGCCTGGGGTGGCCACCGGCTTGGCGTGGACGCCGTTCGGAGGGGACATCTTGTTCGTGGAAGCGACCAAGATGCCGGGGGAAGGCAGGCTGCAGCTCACCGGTCAGCTCGGCGACGTCATGAAAGAAAGCGCGCAGGCCGCCTTGAGCCTTGTCAAATCACGGGCGGAAAATCTGGGAATCGATCCCGATACCTTCAAGAAAAACGACCTGCATATTCACATACCCGCGGGCGCGATCCCCAAAGACGGTCCGAGCGCCGGGGTAACCCTTTTCGTTGCCTTAGTCTCGCTTCTCACCGGGCGCTGCATCAGCAAAGACATTGCCATGACCGGCGAGATCAGCCTCCGCGGCTTGGTGCTGCCGGTCGGCGGAATCAAAGAAAAGGTGCTGGCGGCCAAGAGGGCCGGAATTTCGTGCGTGCTGCTGCCGGAATTGAATCAAAGAGATATGGAAGAGATTCCGGCTGCGGTGCGGGAGGGATTGCGGTTCGAGTTTTTGAAAACCGTCGATAACGCCCTGGCACTGGCTCTAGAGCGCGATACTTCCGCCGACTTCCCGTCCACCGAGGAGCTTGCGGCAGGTCCGGTTTCTTGACGCTCGCAGATTTTTCCCGTTGACACTTAAACGAATTTCTCGGTGGCCTGTAACGGTTGATTTGCTACTAATGTTCCGTTCGCACTTCGATGTGCACCCTTCGACCAGCTCAGGGCGAACGGATAAGGAAGGCCGTTCGTGGTCAGCCGGGTCGAACCACGCGGCGCTAGCGATCTAAATGTTACAGGCAAATGTCGGCTTTCGCGTTAATTCCGAAACGCAAGACTCGGAAGTCGAAACTGCAAAGCGGACTCGATTGTAATTTTCAGGGCGCCTGGCATCCATGTTTTTACTGCGATTCGATGACGTATCTCTGGCGTATGGCCATCTGCCATTGCTTGCCCACGTCGATTTTCAAATCGAGCCCGGTGAGCGGGTGTGCCTCGTCGGTCGTAATGGCGCCGGCAAATCGACTTTACTTCGACTCATCACCGGGACTGCGCTGCCGGATGATGGCGAGATCTGGCGCCGTGACGCTTTGCGCATCGCGCATCTCGAGCAAGAGGTGCCGCCTGATACGGATCAGACGGTCTTCGAAGTCGTGGCGGCCGGGCTGGGTGAATTGGGCACGCTGCTGACGGAGTATCATCGGCTGACGCAGCACGCACTCGCAGCGGAGCCGTCGTTCCTTGAGAGAATGGCGCGGTTGCATGCGTGCATCGATACGCTGGATGGCTGGAACATCAATCAGAAGGTCGAGACGGTTTTGTCGCGCTTGGGTTTACCGGCAGACCAGAGTCTTGCCGACTGCTCCGGCGGGACGCGCAGACAGGTCATGCTGGCGCGCGCTCTGGTGAGCGAGCCGGACCTGCTGCTGCTGGATGAGCCGACCAATCATCTCGACATCAGCGCGATCACCTGGCTCGAAAAGTTTCTGCTCGCTTACCACGGGGCGCTGATCTTTATCACTCATGATCGCGCGTTACTGAAACATCTGGCGACGCGCATCGTCGAGCTCGATCGCGGAAAACTGACTTCTTTCCCCGGCGATTTTGACGGCTACCTAAGTAGGAAAGAGGAGCTGCTCGAAATCGAGGCGCGCGCGCTTGCCAAGTTCGACAAGAAGCTGGCGGAAGAGGAGGCGTGGATACGCCAGGGCATCAAAGCGCGGCGGACGCGCAACGAAGGACGGGTGAGGGCCTTGCAGGCGATGCGGCGCGAGCGCGTGCAACGCCTAGAAGCCATGGGGAAGGCCCGCTTTGGCATCAATGCTGGCGCGCTTTCCGGCAAGCTCGTGGTTGACTTGCGCCGGGTGAGTTTCCGTTACGGTGACGATGTCATTATTGACGATCTATCGACGCGCATCCTGCGCGGCGATCGGGTCGGCATCATCGGCCCCAACGGCTCGGGCAAGAGCACGCTTCTCGAGCTGATCCTGGGCGAACTCGCGCCGACCAGCGGGCAAGTGGTGATCGGCACACGCTTGCAGATCGCTTATTTCGATCAGCACCGCCGATTACTGAATCCGGAAAAAACCGTGCGCGAGAATATGAGCGACTCCGACTATGTTACGGTCAAAGGCCGTTCACGCCACCTCATCGGGTATCTGAAAGACTTCTTGTTTCAGCCTGAGCGCGTTGATTCCCCGGTCAATGCGTTGTCCGGCGGCGAGCGCAATCGGTTGCTGTTGGCGAAAATCTTTACTCGGTCGGCGAACATGATCGTGCTGGACGAGCCGACCAACGATTTGGACGTCGAGACGCTCGAGTTATTGGAAGATCTGCTGGCCGATTACGAGGGGACTCTGCTGCTGGTCAGCCACGACCGAACCTTTCTTGATAACGTCGTGACGAGCACGCTGGTTTTTGAAGGCCGAGGCAAGGTCGGGGAATATGCCGGAGGGTACGAAGATTGGGAGCGACAACGCAGTTCCTCGCTGACCATGCCGCCGAAGCGTCCCAGGACGTCACCGCGGGTTACCTTCGCAGACGGGGAGCGCGCCAATGGAACTCGCAAGCTTTCATATAAGGAACAGCGCGAACTGGAAGCGCTGCCGGCAAAAATCGAAGCGTTGGAAGCAGAGCAAGCACAGCTACATAGGATGATGGCCGGTGCCGAGTTTTATCGACAGCCGAGCGATAAAATCGCTGCCACCATGGAACGCCTGCAAGCATTAACGAACGAACTCGAAGCGTGCTACGCGCGTTGGGAATCGTTGGAATTACGGGCGAACGCCGCAACGCGGGAAGGATAATTGGCCGGAATATTGGAAAATGGCCAAGAGGCCAAGGCCGTAAGCATAAAGAACGAGCACACCGGAATTAATAGGCCCGCGACCATTGCGTTCTATGTGTTGAAGGGATGTTTCATCAGGAGGACTTCGTGCAGATGCGTATTGCAGCGGTTGATCTCGTCAGCAACACTTGTTTCCCTGCCCTCGCGGCCGAGGAGTTAGGTTTCTACAAAGCCGAGGGTCTCGATGCTCACATTGAGCTCGTGCCGATGCTTGGAGCAACCAAGGCGCTGCGAAACGGAGCGGCGGATGCCCTGATTGCCGGCTCGGTGCACGACCTTCTGACGGAGTTTCCCCGCTGGAAAGGGGCGAAGCTGCTCGTAGCGCTCTCGCAGGGGACGCCTTGGCTGCTCGTAGTCAGGGCTGATCTTGCAGCAAAGCGCGGTGACATCGGCGCTGTGAAGGGGCTTCGGCTCACGGCGGCGGAGGGGCCGGATCTGGCGCTGCGACAGATGTTGGTCGAGGCCAAGATCGATCCCAACCGAGATCTGCAGATTGTGGAGCTGCCCGGCGCGAAGGCGCGCGACGTTTCCTTCGGCGTTTTTGCCGCACGCGCTCTCGAAAGCGGTCTGGTTGACGGCTTTTGGGCCAACGCCATGGGCAGCGAGACCGCCGTAAGGCGGGGAGTGGGCAAAATCCTCGTCGATGTGCGGCGCGGCGATGATCCCGCCGAGGTTCGTCACTTTACCTTTGCCGGGCTCGCGACCACCGAAGCGTTGATCGAGCGCGACCCGGAGTGCGCCGCCGCTGCCGTCCGAGCGATTGTGCGGACCCAAAAAGCGCTTCGAGATAACCCGGCCCTAGCCGCTGAGGTGGGAGGGCGCCGCTTTCCCGCCGACGCCGCGGAGCTGATTTCGACGGTCGTTGAACGAGATTTGCCCTTTTACGATCCTGTCATCTATGAAGAGGCTGTCGTTGGACTTAACCGGTTCGCACGGTCCATCGGTCACTTGCTCAGTTTGGTGCCCTACGAACAGGTGGTCGCTGTCCGGTTTCGGAATCTGTGGCGTGGCGAATGAAAGAAAAAAAGGATGAAGGCGATCCGCGCCTGCGCTCGACGCGTATCGTTTCTTCACATGGGGTTACCAGTTCTTAGCGTTAATCTCGGGCGAAGTACGGGAGTGATTCTGGGGGCCGAGTGACTCACTGCGTCATGGGGTTGATGGGACGTCGGTTCCTGACGACCCATTTGAAGCCAGGCGTGAGTCAGTTATCGCATCTAGTGACGCCGTGGTGAGCCAGCATTGCGCAGACTCGGTTTCCATAGTCCTCACGAGCTTCGATATCTGCTTCCAACCGCGGCGCTGACGTACCCAGTGTGGCAATCTGTCTACGGCTCTCCTCGATTCGTCTAATCCACAAATCCTCCCGGAAGAGTTCTCCGCTGTCGTAGCCACGGACAAGGGGGCTTTGGGAGATCAAATGTTCCGGCTTTGGAGCTGAAGTGGATGGAAGAGTGAATTTCACCATGGGTTTTGTCTCCTGCTTCCGCCGTCGCCAGTTAATGAAATCTTCATACCTGGCGGATGCAAACGTCACAATCCATCCGAGAGCCAGCGCCGAGGCAGAGTAAGTCATCACGTTTTCGAAATTTAATAGGTGCATACGTATAGCGCTCCTGATAAGCCGGTGTCAAGCCCTTTTTTACAGGCCTCCGAAAAGCGTTTGTCGATCTGAAAGGGAGTGAGTTTCTTACGCATTGCTTTTCACTCAGAAGATTCGGAAGAAACCGTGTACATCCCGTAGGCAATGACGCAGACTTGGAGAAACATTCTCTCAATCCAGCTTGTGAAATCTGATTCCCGGAGTCTTTATCTTTGCGGCATCCCAGTTCTTTTGGCCGATAATTTGAACGCTTGATTCTTCAAGATCGTTTACCGTCAGTTCCCTAAGCAGAGCTATAATCTTGTCGAGCGCTAAACAGCGTCCGGCTTCGATAAAAATCAGGCTCTTAGACTTGCGGTCCGAATGCTGGATCTGGCTTTTCTTGTTGTAGTTGACTAAGTAAATCATCTTGAAGGTTTAGTAATCCTGTCGGAGTTGAAGGAAGGTAATGGTCAATGAGGTTCGTGGCATTGGGATTGATTTCGTGCTCCTCCGCCTGCGGCGTTCGATGCTGGTGATTGGAAAGGCCCACCCGCTTTGCATTGTGGTTAATAAGGGTAGCCGTGATCCTTAAATTAGATGGCAAGTGGAATGGCAAGAAGCGGGCCAGCGATGAGAGGGTTTCCGCTCCGGCGTAAGTATTGGAAAAACCAAGAATGACTGAACAGCCGCCCGCTATTTCGTTTTGACATACCCTTGACAGCTGTCCATTTCTTGTCAATTTAACAAAGACTCGTTGTACAGCAATTTCATTTTTAACCCGTCGGCACTACCTTAACCCGGCCTTAAAAAAACGCCGAAATTCAACGATAACGATCAAGAACCCCAGTGGCCGTCGCTGCGCCATTCCCGCCATCATTGACCCATGGATTGCCTTGAGTAGCTGCTCACGCGCTTTTAGTGCGACCATGGCGTGAATATAGAAGCTTGAAATTATTTTGGGAAAAATCTGCTTTCGCGGGAACGGTTCAAAAAGCCTGGTACGTGTCGTGAATGCCAAACTTGCCTTGTCAGCTAGTCTGGCTTCTGGTTTTCGCGGGATCGCGTCGGGAAGAAGCCGAGAAGAGGGATAGAGCTTGGAATGCGGCCCGTAACCATAGGCGAGTATATTTCTGGGATCATCCTCTACCAAGAGAACGTTCCTGCCCATATTCCGCAAATACTGCGGCGTCAAAGAAAATCAAAGGCAAGTAGAGGCAAAGTGGGAGAAAGAGGTGCTGTCCAATGCGGCGCTTGCCGTCCTGTTCTACGCGGTCGAGTCATCCGGGTTGCTTGAGCGCCGCACACGAGAGAATTGCGGCGTTTTTAAATTAAATTTGTTTCTTGTTCATCGTCATGTGTTAAACTAGTCGGCAATTTTTGACGCAGGAATGATGGTGTACAAAGTAGTTTACGTCATGAAAGCATTATTTGTTCTGATCTTTCTCCTGACCGGTTGCGCAACGACACAAATCGCTCAACCTCCCGCGGCGCCTGTCATTTTCGCTACCAGCTTTGATCCGCTGGCGCCGCCGTCGTTTGCCGAGATGGATGGCATTCAATCGGCGAATGTGCCAGTGAGCAAGGACGTTTCGGTGGATTTGGGCCTGCAGGTTGTCAACCTGAAAACTTCTTTTCTCGAAAAGAAAGAGAATCTCAACGGCCTGAATGGAGTTATGGAAAAGGGCCTGTCCCGACGCTATCTGAATTTTCTTGCCAACTCCTCATCGCCCGGTGGCGGATTGCAGACCGAGGCAGAGTTTTCTTACAGTATGCTAGATTCTTTAAAGGCGCAGTGCGGCTGCGAGGAAGAGCCGCGAATGCTGCGGCTGAGTTTGAAGGATCAGTGGGCGGGGTTTAACTTTGGCGGCGATTACCGGTCGATCGGCAAGGGGTTTGTTTTTATGACCGACCAAAGGGTAGACCAGGCGCGCGATGAGGCCCAGCTTTGGGGCGAACACAGTTTGGGCCCAGCCAATCTTCGCGGATCCATCGGCGAATCGTGGGAGCGGCTCTCGGAGATCAACCAGTTTCGCCTGACGAAGACTGCGGCTACTACGGTCAATTTTAACAGACCGGCATGGGGCGGGGGATGGATCTCAAGCTTCTCTCTGGTGGGGGAGGGCAGCGATACAAATTATGATACCACGGTTTTCAACCAGACATTCACGGGCGCCTATCGGCCTATCAACGGCTTATCTCTTGGCTCGAACTTCAGTTTTAAGCAGGAGAGAAATATAAACAGCGGTATTAGAACGGACACTCCTGGCGCCGGACTAACGCTTTCCTACAGTCCTTTGAAAGATGGGCCTCGTTTGACTGGCACTACATCTTATACGAGAAGCTTCAGTGCAGACGGATCGAGCAACGTTGGAACAGTCAATCTCATGGCCGGTATAAATTGGAAATTGGGAAAGTTTTTGGCGAAAGACGACGTCCTATCCTTCAATTTAAGATACAATCACCAACTCGACTTCGTTTCCCCGAACGCGTCACACGAAGATTTTGGCGGGATGTTGCAATTGAAGATCGTGGGATTCTGAGGCTCCGAAAAATAGTTGGATAAATAGCTCGGGGATACGACTCCCCGAGCGCGGCAGTAGCGCTCGTCGAATCATCTCAGCATTTTCAAAAAAAAATCACCGGGTTCTTTTACCCGCCTTGTAATACCGAATGGCGCGATTTCGATTGGGTAGCATCGTACAAGTCAGATAACCTCTGGTCATCGCTGTCATATTCGATAAAATGAATTATAGCTTTATATCCTCAAGGCTGAGGATCGCGATGATGGTAGCCGATCATCTGCGGAGTGCTGTAGCACGACTGGCAAGAGCCGAGCTGAACTAGATCCGTTACGACCGGCCACGAGATTGCAAATTTTGCGTTGGGCTAGACGTCATGAAGACCAGAACGTTTCGTAGCTTTGCTCTCCTGTTTGCATTAGTCGCATTCACCGGCTGCTCCGCTACGGAAAAGATTGTCAGTCAATGGAGCAACCCCGCTTACGCTTCGCTTTCCTTTAAAAGGATCATAGTGATTGGAGTAAGTGGGCAGACCAGCATCCGGCGCAACTTCGAAGACCTGTTCGTGGCTCAACTTAAAGCTGCCGGCTACGGTGCGGTGCCTAGCTATCGATATGTAGCGGAAGACGAAAAATTCGAGCAAGCGAAGCTTAAACAGACGGCGCAAGCGGCTGGCGCCGATGGGGCCATAGTGACGCGACTCGCGCACGTCGAACATAGGACGGAGGTTAGTCCTGGTTACTATAATCCCTTCCCGGCTTTCGGCTTCTATGGTTGGAGTTCCTTCGCTTGGTATGGCCTGTACGAGCCGCCGCGTTTTTACGGATATGAGGTGTATACCTCAGAGACGACGCTCTACGATGTGGCTAAAAACGAGCTGGTTTGGGCCGGCACTATCAGGACTTCGGAGCCGGACGACGTTAATAAAGCAATCAAAGGCTACGTGGAGACGGTCATAAAAGCGCTCAACGAAAAAAATCTCCTCAGAAAAGGATAGCCTCTTCAAAAATAGGCGTGCCGCTAAGTGATAAGCGAGGCTGCGGCGCGGTTGCGCCGGCAATCTCTCAATGGCAGATTGCTGAGCGAAAGGAGGGCACCATGAACGACAAAGGCCAAAAAAAAGGCGCGCGCGTTGGGTATCAACCATGTGGTTTTGGAAGTGGGGGATTTGGAAGCCGCGCTGGAATTTTACGGCGCGATCTTTGATTTTAAACTTCGCGGCAAAAGCGACCACAATGCTTTTATCGATCTCGGCGATCAGTTCATCCAATTGAGCCTCGGCAGGACCCAGGAGGCAGACGACAAGCGCCATTTCGGTTTTGTCGTAGATGACAGGGAGCCGGTACGCCGAGCGCTGATACAATTGGGAGTTGAGACACTGGATCGGCGGCTCAATTTTCGCGACCCGTGGGGCAACCGAATCGAGGTGGTTTCCTACGATGACATCCAGTTCACTAAAGCATCGCACGTGCTCAAAGGGATGGGCGTCGGCGCTATCGAAAAAACCTCCAACGCCATTGAAGAACTTAAGAAGAAGGGTATGACGCCGGAAAGGTGAGTGACGTGGCATTTACCATGAGTTTCTGTCATCACACAACGCTCGAACTACTGCCGGAGAAGCAAAAGAAATTTCGTTGCCGACACTGCCATTTGACCCTCGACGGCGAAGAGCTGGGCGACGGCTGTTGTCCGGAATGTTTCGAGCGATCCGGCGCGAAGCACTATGAGTTCGAGGAGATGGAACCGATAAACGAAGAAGGCGCCCGGTACAGATGCGAAGAGTGCGGTGCGATCGTCAAAAGTGCATAACAGGCCCATAACCGTTCGGAGTGGCGGGAAGATAAGCGGGTATTGAGCCAATATTTCCACTAATAGGAGCCTAGGCGGCGCCGCTCATCGTCTGCATGCGCAGACGCCTGAGGCTATCTTCGGGCCCCAAGAGATCGGCGCTTACGGCCTGGCTCGATGTGAGAAGAGCGGCGCTATGGTCGCGGCGGGACTCGCCCACGGCATTTTTAATCGGATTTTCCTACCGGATAAGCCGCGCACGAGGCAGGGCCATGTAGATGGTGATCATGGACAGCGCGCCAACGACGCCCATTGACGCCAACGCCCATTGCGCTCCAACGAATGATGATAGCGCGCCGATAAGCATGCTCCCTACGGTCATTACGACCTGACTCATATGAAAGAGAGCCATGGTTCGGCCGCGAAATGCGGCAGGAGAGTAGAACTGAATAACCGTTTGGACGAGGGCATGAGCATGGACGTGGCAAAGGCCGACGATACCCATTAGCACCAGCGAAAGCTGGAACCACGGCGATATCGAGAATGCCACGACGATAACTCCGTAAAGCGTCACGCCGCCGAGCATGAGCATGCCTCTGGGTAAGCGGTCTCCGACCGAAGCGATGAGAACGGAACTGCACAGTGCCCCTACTCCCATGGAAGTTAAAAGCAAACCCTGGCCAGTGGCGCCCACTCCGAGGATGTCCCGCGCAAACACGGGTAAGAGCGTCGTGAACGGGACAATGAAGAAAGACGCAAACATAACGATGAGAAGACTCGTGCGAACGGCCTCATTCCTCCAGCTGAATTTCCATCCTTCGATAATGCTCTGCCCGAAGGATTCTTTATGACCGGATTCGCCGTGAGAACCAGCCGAGGCGCGTCGCCCGGACCGAAGCCGCATCGTCCAAAGGGTTGCCAAAAAGAAAAAAACCGCTTGAACCAAATACGCGCCGCCAGTGCCGGAGATGGCGATGAGAAAGCCCGCCAGCGCCGGGCCGGTGCTGCGCGCGACATTGAAAATAACGGCGTTAAGGCCAATCGCGTTTGTCAGATGACTGGGCGGGACGGCATCCGCGATCATCGCAGCACGCGCCGGCTGCTGAAAAACCTGCGCAACTGCCATCAGGAAACCAGTCACGTAGACGTGCCAGGGCTCGATCTCGTCTATATAAATCAGCAGCGCCGTCGCTGCATAGACCAACCCGTTCACGACTTGGGCCACCACCATCTGCATCTTCCGCGAATACCGGTCCGCAGTGCTGCCGGCGACCGGGGACAATAAGAGAAATGGTATGGCTTGAATTCCACGTACCAGGCCGAGTTGAAGCGCTGAGTCGGTCAGTTCGTAAATGAGCCAGCCGCGTGTGACCTGATCCATCCACGTCCCCATGGACGCGAAGACCTGACCGTACCAGATCAAACGGTAATCGCGATACCGGAGCGCCTCGAAAGCGCGGAGTTGGAGGAGCGCATGGAGGGGATGCCAAGATCGGGTAGCAACCTCGCTGTCGGCGTTTTCCGCAGTCGGCGCGTCAGGCTCTTCTTTCGGAATCGGCGGTGAACGCAGAGGAGTCTCCATAGCTGGCCGATGGAGACTCTCTTGCTCCATGTTTCCAGCAAGATCGGGGATAGCGAAGGCTATAACATGGCTTAAGGGATGGCGTCCAGGTACTTAGGGTGACATATGTTTTTCATTCCATGCTACCGCGCACTTTTTGTGCTGACGCGCCAGACTTTACCGGCCGCGTCATCTGCAACGAGCAAAGAACCATCGGTCCAGACCGCGACCCCGACGGGCCGTCCGTATACTTCCTTAGTTTTTTCGTTGGCGATGAATCCGGTGAGAAAATCTTCCATGGCGCCGGCAGGCCTGCCGTTTACAAACGGCACAAAAGCTACTTTGTAACCGACCAGATTCGATCGGTTCCATGAGCCGTGCATGCCGATGAAAGCACCAGTGTGATAATGTTGCGGGAACTGGCTGCCTCGGTAAAAGGCCAAGCCCAACGCCGCGACGTGAGAACCGAGCGCGTAGTCCGGCTTGATAGCCTTGGCGACAAGATCCGGCCGCTGACCCTTTTTGCGTGGATCTTGGTTCTGTCCAAAGTAGGAATAAGGCCAGCCATAAAATGCCCCTTCCCGTATTCTCGTGAGATAATCCGGAACCAACTCATCGCCGAGCAAGTCGCGCTCGTTGACGACAGCCCATAAAGCCTTCGTCTGCGGCTCCCAGTCCATGCCGACAGGGTTGCGCAGGCCGCTGGCAAAGACGCGCATACCGGTTCCGTCAAGATTTGCTTCCAAAATCGCTGCTCGTCTCGGGTCTTTTTCGTCGATTCTTTCTTCGTCGACATTCGTAGCCGAGCCGACGCTGACGAAGAGTTTTTGCCCGGCGGGATCGACGACGACGTTGCGTGTGTAGTGGCCGCCCCCGGGCAAGTCCAGTACTTTCTCGGCTTTGCGCGTGATTTGAGTTTCGCCTGCGCGGTAAGGAAATATCACGACGGCATCAGTATTGCCGACGTAAAACCGATTGCTGATTAACGCCATACCGAAGGCGCCCTTCAGGCCCTCGCGAAAAACTTCTCGGCGATCCGGCACGCCGTTCTTGTGGGAATCGCGCAACAAAATCACGCGGCTGCCGGATTGGCGAAGCGATTCCATAACCAAGACGTCGCCATTAGGCAACACAAAAATCGACCGTGGATTGTCGAAGGCGTCGGCGAAAAGGCTGACTTCAAAACCGGCCGGCGCAACCGGAGTTTTGCCTTTGGGCCAGCCGATTATTGCGGGCGGACTGGCGACGGGCTTGGTCGCAAAAGGCGGTGGCAAAACGAGGCTTTCCACAGGGCCGGTTTCGATCACGCGTCGACCGTTCTGGCCACGGGCCTGCCTGGTAACCGCTAACGTTACGGCTAATGCTAGAAGCAAGCAGCATGTGCATGCCCCGCGATGTGTCGACATGGGGTTCTCCCTTGTTATACAAATCGTCGTTGCGAAACGGAATCAATCTCTGTGGAACTGAGAATATCATATCCCTCGCATCCGCCGTTAGCAGACGCATAGTTGGCGGCGGGCGGTTTTGCTTGTCAGCGCGTTGCGAATATATATGTCAATTGAATCACAGGCTGGCTTGGAGAAAAAGGCAGAGTCTCTATTCAGCTGTCAGAAGAGTGGTCTGTTAACAGTGAATTCTCTTAACTCTGTCGGCACAACCTGTGTGGAAAGGATCGTGGAAAACAAACGTTGGCAAAAATAAACCCGGCGCCCCATTTGGAGGCGCCGGGCTCTCATCTGTCGCAAAGTCCCGATTACGAGACCATTTTATGATACAAGCAGGTTAACGTCCCCACCAGCCCCACCATCTATGCTGCCAGTCCCAGCGGTCTCGACGCAAGTCTTGTCTGTCTCCCCAAATTTCCCTGCGATCCTGCCGGATCTCCGCCTTGTCTCGGGCCAGCTCCTCTCGACTTGCTCCGGTTCGTAAATCGTGGCGAAATTCTCTCCGATCACGCCAAAGCTCACGCCTGTCGTTGCGAAGTTCGCCGCGGTCCTGTCGTCTCTGGCCCCACCACGCAGCTGAGGCCGGAGTTGTTACAGCAAACAGACTTGCCAGCACCAATGCGTTGGCAATGATCAATTTCGATTTCTTCATAAATTCCTCCGTTATTTTGATTCTTCCTAGACGATTAGACTCTGAATCAGCCATACGGTTTACTCGAAAGTGTTCTAGGGTGGAGTTTTTACGTTATTTCCGTATTTTTTACCTACCCTCACATCAAATCTATCGTGGAAAAGTATTGAATTAAACATAGTCGCCTGAGTGCGCAAGAACGAGGCCATTGGAATTTACAACTCGGATAAACAAAGCCCATGGCGTGATGGTCTGCGTTCGTCGTTTTTGCAACATTACTTCTCTAGTGCGAATTTTGCCCGCAGCGTCGCAAAAGAAAGCGAGAAAATACAACCTGTCGCTTTTTTTGAACACTCTATAAGCAAACTGACTGTTTTTTCCTAATCAGATTTGACCATTGCCGAATAGCGAAGCCTTTAGAAGACCGCCAACAGCTAGGATATTATCGAAATGAGGCAAAATAATCATCGCTTACGGGCAATGTCTAATGCCTTTGTGCAGCTGTGGCATGGGGCTTGCTCAATTCAGCATTTGCACGATCAAGAGATCTTCCGCAGGCTTCGCTGGCATAAGGCTGACATAACACAGAGCGCGTGCGCACGTATAAAATTAAATCAACTAACCATGGGAAGCTCAGACGCGCGCAGCTTTGTAGAAACAATTCTCGCCGACGCGAGAATAAAAGCTCGTAGGTCATTTTTATTGGAGGGAGAAGAGATGATGCACAAAATTGAAATGCCTTTTATGACCTTACTTTTGGTAGCGGTGACGACCGTTGGGTGTTCCAATAGCAAGGCGGACAGTTTTTCAAGCACTTTCAGCAGTGTACCCACGTCCAATGCTCCGGACTTTGTAATGTTGGCGAAGAAACTCCAACCCCTAGTGGTCAATATTTCAACGATGCAAGCATCACGACAAATACCGCAAGTACCACGGGGGCCGGGCTTTGGGACTCCGCCCGATGAGCAAGGAGGTCCCGATGAGCAAAGAGATCCTCCGGATGAGCAAAGAGATCCTATGGAGGATTTTTTACGGAAGCATTTTCAACAACGGGGGCCTTCGAGTGCGGTTCCGCAGAGAAATCTTGGCTCGGGTTTCATCATTGGATCGGATGGCTCGATTTTGACGAACGCTCATCTCATCGAGAATGCCAAGAAAATCACCGTAAAGCTCTCCGATAAGAGGGAGTTCGAAGCCAAAGTTTTAGGGAAGGATCAGAAAACCGACATTGCGGTGATCAAGATCGATACGAAGGAGAATTTGCCGAAGGTCCAACTGGGGAACTCGGACCGTCTTGAAGTGGGAGAATGGGTGATGGCCGTCGGTAATCCGTTCGGTCTCGAGAGCAGCGTTACCTCCGGCATTGTCAGCGCTAAAGGACGGCATATTGGCGCGGGCCCTTATGATGATTTCATTCAGACCGACGCGTCGGTTAATCCCGGAAATTCAGGTGGACCGTTGGTGAACGGACGCGGTGAAGTCGTGGGAATCAACGTCGCGATTGTCAGTCAGACTGGAGCTAATGTCGGGATAGCATTTGCAATGCCGATCAATTTGGTGAAAGAGCTTCTGCCGCAGCTCCAAACTAAAGGCACGGTAACGAGAGGTTGGGCCGGGCTCGCTATTCAAGAGGTCACTCCGGACATCGCCCAAGCTTTCGGTTTGGCAAAACCCGGTGGAGCGCTCGTGGCCGGCATAGTTAAGGGCGGACCAGCGGAACGAGGCGGGATAAAGGTTGGCGATATCGTCACCGAATACGACGGTCGGCAGGTCAAGGATGCCAATGAGTTCCCGTTGATGGTTGCGCGCACCCCCGTAAACAAGGACGTCCGCATGAAGGTTTTTAGAGAAAAGAAAGAGATTGCCATGACGATGACTATCGGCGAATTGAAGGATACGCAAAACGGCGGAGCGGGCAAGGGATAAACGAATCTTTTTTGATAGAGCAGGCGCAGTCAGTTATTCACAGCCTACGATGTTTGTAGTCGAAAAAGGGCGATCAGATGCTACTTCAAACTGGTCGCCCTGAGCTCTGCAGAAAAACAGATCCCCGCCAATCTTCTTGCCTGCCTCCGTCGTCTTAAGTTTAATTAATTAGACCGCAACACCGGTTTAATCCTTCCGCAAAACAATTTACCAACGTATCTGCTGTGTTGTCGCGCTGCGCGTGCAACCAGCGAAACACGCTACCTATCGTTCGCCGTTAATTGCTTTTTCTTCTCAGGTAGATAGCGAGCAGGCGCCCTCTCTTTTGCAGCCTCCTTGCCGATGCGGTAAAAGATAAGGCAGCACATCACGAGGCTTTATGAAGAAGATTGGAGGCGGGGATGCCGGCAACGCAAATCTTGGAGGAGGCGGAAAAGGAACGAAGTGATTTGATCGTCATGTCGACCCACGGTAGAACCGGCCTTGCCCACGTTCTGTGCTTGGCAGAACATGAAGATCGAAGACGATAAATTTCTCCTTCCGAGTTCCAGGCGGTGAGCGCGAGTCGTTTGCCTTTATCTTCCATGCTATAGCTGACTTCAGATCCCAAGAGATAAAGAAAAGGGAGGATACGATGATCGTTGTGTCGAACCGAATAAAGGTGGCAGAGGGGCATGAAAAGGAATTCGAGGCGCGTTTCGAGGGAAGGGCGCGGCTCGTTGAACACATGCCGGGTTTCATCCGCCTGGAAATCCTCCGTCCGCTCAAAAGTGATTACTACGTGGTCCTGACCCACTGGCAAGATGAGGCGTCATTTGGCGCCTGGACCGATAGCGCGGAATTTAAAGAAGCCCACAGGAATCGGCCGCGTGCGGAGATCTTTGCCGGCCCCAATGTTTTCGAGATGCACGAGGTGATCCAGCGAGCTGAAAAGAACGGTTAGTGGGCAATGTCGGCGTCTGCGTCGTATTTTTCGCCGCACACCGAGAGGAGGGTTATATGAAGTCGGCCAAAATCAAGTTCCTATTCTTTTCGGCCCTGGCTCTTGTCGGTTTCGGTACCTCCGTCCATCGGGTTTACGCCGAGACGCGTATCTCGATCGGCGTAACGGAGACTATGGAGACATTCAATCCATATGCGGACAGCGTCTCTCTCATGTACAGCGTCTGGTGCCAGGTTTTAGGTTGTCTCGGCACCTACGACTTCGATAAGGGGCAGCATGTTGGATTGTTGGTTGAGCGTTGGGAGGTCAGGGATCCGAAAAACTGGATTTTTTACCTGCGGAAGAACAACAGATTTCATGACGGTTCTCCGGTGACCGCGGACGACGTTGTCCATTCGATCTGGCGAACTCGAAATGACCCGCTCAGTAAGCAAAGGCAGAACATCTCCGCCATCGCGAGTGAAGCGGCACTGGATAAATACACCGTCAGGATCACGACCAAAGAGCCCACTGCGCCGTTGCTCGACTATCTTTTCGACCGCGTCATCGTCACGAGTAAAGCCATCTATGACAAGTACGGTCCCGATGTTGCGGACCGCCAGCATCCGGTTGGCGCCGGGCCCTATAAGTTCAGAGAGCTGATTCCCGGCCAACGCCTTGTTATTGGCAAAGACCCGAGCCACCCGATGATCCAGCAGTACCCGCTGGCGCCGGACGAAATCGTTTTCCGGATCATGCGCGAGCCCGAGCAGCGAGTCACGGCGTTGTTAAACAACGAGATTCAAATCGCGCAATTCGTGCCGCCTCACTTACGGGAGCGGGTCGAAAAAAGCCCCAACCACAAGATCATTATGTTTCACACGGCGGAGATCATGTTTTTGGCGATGATGCCCAAGTTCAAGCCGTGGGATAACAAATTACTACGCCAAGCGGTTGCCTATGCCATCGATCGTGACACCATCATTCGCACGTTGCTCAGGGGAGAGGCGTCGCGGCTCGACGGTCCTATCGGTGTCGGACAATACGGCTACGATCCGAACTTGCAGCCCAAGTACGCCTACAATCCCGAAAAGGCGCGCGAGCTGGTCAAACAAGCGGGTTTTCCCAACGGCGTCGACGTAGAGCTCTCCACGCCGGTCGGCCGATATACGCTGGATAAGCAGATTACGGAGGCCATGGTGCCGATGCTCAATGCCGTGGGCATAAGAACAAAACTGCTTACGCCGGAATGGGCCACGCTTTGGGCCAATGTCCAAGTGGGCAAGGTGCCGTTTTATTACATGGGTCGTGGCGGGGTCGTGGACCCGAGCGCCGCACTGTCGCAGTATTTCGAAACCGGCGGCTCGCCGCGTATCGGTTACTCCAATCCGAAGCTGGATGAACTCCTCTCGGCGGAGCGTCAGACCTTCGATCCAGTCAAACGCAAAAAGATCCTGTCACAAGCGATGAGTTTGATTACGGAAGAAGCTCCCGCCCATTTTCTCTGGCGTCACCAACTCTTGTTCGGAATGACGAAGAATGTCGACTACCGACCGCTGCCGAGCGAGCGCATCTATGCTTGGAACATCAAAGTGCGGAAGTAGGAGTTTCAGATTTCAAGCCCGAGTTCGTTGTGTGCGTTGACCCCCGGGTCGCCATTCGGTACGAAACACGCTATGCTTTTGCGCAATATCGGTTACGATACACGCAAACTATCCGTCTCTTGGAAGGAGCGCTTTGAATGGTCAGAGTTGGATACGCATTAGGCTACGGTAAGTTTACCAATGCCAAGGAAATGGCCGATGTCATGCGGCAGGCGGAGGAGCGCGGTTTTGAGATGGCTTTTTTTTCCGAGACCATCGAGCTGATGCGCGATTCGGTGAGCTCGCTGGCAGCCATCGGACTGGCGACGAAGAATCTTAGACTCGGATCGACGCAGATCGTTCGTTTGCGCGGGCCGGTTATGATGGCGCAATCGCTGGCGACTTTGGATGAGCTCACCGGCGGTCGGATGACCCTCGCCCCGGGAGCGTGCACGAAGAGTCACGCGCGCGTGCACGCGCTGCCCGCAGACGTGGGCGCGACGCCGACTGAGGTGCTTCGCGAGTACATTGAATCCATGCGGCTACTGTTGACCGGCGAAAAAGTCTCTTACCATGGCAAGTTCGTAAATTTTGACAACGTCGGTCTCGGCTGGAAACCGATTCGCGCCCATATCCCTCTTTATGTGCCCGCCACGGCGACCGTCGGGCTTCGGCTCGCCGGCGAGATTGGCGACGGCGTCGTACTCAATGCCGTGTGCTCGCCGGAATATACCGTCAACGCCCTTAAAATTATCAAGGAGTCGGCAGAAAAAGCCGGACGGGATTTCTCCAAGCTCGAAGTCGCACAAATCATCAACTGCTCCGTCGAAGATGACCACACCAAGGCTCTGGACGCCGTTCGGTGGGAAGTGGCCACCAAACTCGATCCGGTGCAGATTTCCTTTATCGCCGGTCCGAAGATGCGGGTTGGCGAACCGTACATCAGGAAAGAAGACATCCCGCTTTTCGAGAAAGCTCACGCTCAGGGCGGTATGGAAGGGCTCATCAAGGCGATTCCAGACTCCTATGTCGAGGGAATGACTGCCAGCGGCACACCGGAAGAGGTGAAAAAACGCGTTCAGCAGTACCGCGATGCCGGTGTCAAAATTCCGCTCTTGCGGCCCGCCGCTGCCCATCAGACGCAGCGGCTTCTGGATCTTTTCGCGCAGCGGTAAGACTGCGTCCGAGTTTGAACGCTAGACCCGAGACCCGGAACCCGAGACTCCTTATGTATCGAGTGGGCATTGATATCGGCGGTACGTTTACCGACCTGTTGCTGGTCGGTGAACACGGCACGGCCATCATCGGCAAGACTCTGACGACGCCGGGCGACCCCAGTGTCGCTGTTGAAAATGCGCTCCGACCCGCGCTGGAGAACGGCACGATAAAAACAGGGGAGCGCGGCACCTTGATTCACGGGACAACGCTGGTTACGAACGCACTGATCGAGCGCAAAGGGGCGCCGACGGCGTTGCTTACCACGGCCGGATTTCGCGACGCCGTCGAGATCGGCCGGGAGCATCGCTACGAGCTTTACGATCTCAATTTAGAACTCCCAAAGCCGTTGGTGCCGCGCCACCTTCGGTTCGACGTTCCGGAACGGATGGCCGCGGATGGCACGGTGCTGCAGCCGCTGGATGAAGCTTTCGTCCGCCGCTTGGTCTCCGAGTTGCGCGACAAAGGTATCCAAGCCATCGGCGTCTGTTACCTCAACAGTTTTCGTAATCCGGTACACGAGTGGAGCACCGCGGAAATCATCGCTGAAGTGGCCCCGAAGATCCGGGTCTCGATTAGTTCGGAAGTGGTTGCTGAGATTCGGGAGTTTCCACGCACCAGCACGACCCTTGTTAACGTCTATGTTCAAGAACGTGTATCGGACTACCTCGCGCGCTTACAGCAGCGGCTGGACGACATCGGATTCGTCGGGAATTTTTTCGTGATGCTTTCAAGCGGTGGCATCGCGACGCGTGAGACTTCAGCGCGATTTCCGGTTCGTCTTCTCGAATCCGGTCCGGCCGCGGGCGCCCTTGCCGCAGCGCAAGCCGGCATCCTCTCCGGCCATCGCGATCTGCTATCGTTCGACATGGGCGGAACGACGGCCAAACTCTGTGTCATCGAAGACGGCCAGCCTTTGAAGACCCACGAGTTAGAGGTTGATCGGGTCTATCGATTTAGAAAAGGGAGCGGATTGCCGGTCCGTATTCCCGTTATCGACATGATCGAGATCGGCGCCGGCGGCGGCAGCATCGCGCGAGTCGATTCTCTCGGTCTACTCAAAGTTGGACCGGATAGTTCCGGCGCAGACCCTGGGCCGGCTTGCTATAGACAGGGCGGCATGGAACCCACGGTGACCGACGCTGATCTGATCCTCGGCTATCTCGATCCGAACTATTTTCTCGGCGGAAAGATGCAGCTCGATCTGGAAGGCGCGCGCCAAGCGCTGGCGCGGCTCGCCGAACGACTCGACATGACGATCGAGCTGGTAGCTTGGGGAATTCACCAGATCGTCAACGAGAACATGGCCAATGCGGCGCGCGCTCATCTCGGCGAGCGCGGCAAAGATCCGCGGCGCATGCCGATGTACGCCTTCGGCGGCGCGGGACCGGTGCATGGTTATCGCGTGGCGGAGATTTTACGTTTGCCCGCATTGATCTCGCCCTTCGGCGCCGGCGTCGGTTCGACCTTCGGACTCTTGGCCGCGCCGCTGGCTTTCGATTTCGTCCGCAGCGGCTACAGCCGCTTGGATGAGCTGGATTGGAATTTTGCCAACGGGCTCCTCGATGAAATGGCGGATGAGGGGCGCAAGGTGCTGGAGAACGCGGGACTCTCTTCGGCCGAAATCACTTATCAGCGCACGGCTGACATGCGTTACGTTGGGCAGGGTCACGAGGTTTCAGTGCCGTTGCCCGAGGGAATTCTTAGCGAACAGCAGATGTCGCAAATCACCGGCGCGTTCGAGGATGTGTATCGTGGACTATACGGCCGCAAAGGCCCGGATGTGCCCTTGGAGGTGATCAACTGGCGTGTTGTTGCAAGCGGCCCGCGACCGGAGCTGAAGTTGAAGTTGGCTCATGCTGCTTCCGGCCGTAGGGATGCGCGCAAGGGCTCCCGCCGGGCCTACTTCCCGGAAATGGGGCAGTATATCGACATACCTGTCTATGACCGCTATGTTTTAAAGCCGGAGCTGCAGTTCGACGGCCCCGCAATCGTTGAAGAGCGCGAGTCGACTCTGGTCATCGGCGCGCGTGGACGAGCGCGAGTGGATGAAAGATTCAATATTATCGTAGAGTTTACCAATGAAAAGTGAAGTCGTCGATCCAGTTACTTTAGAAGTCATCTGGAACCGGCTGCTCTCTGTCGCCAACGAGCAGCAGGACGCTCTGATTCGCACGGCCTTCAGCACCATCGTGCGCGAAAGCCAGGATCTCGCCTGCGGCATGTTCGACACGCGGGGACGAATGATCGCGCAGTCCATCAGCGGTACGCCCGGCCATATCAACGCGATGGCCACGTCGATGAAACATTTTCTCGCCGCCTTTCCGCCGGACAGGCTGGCGCCGGGCGACGTCTTGATCACCAACGATCCCTGGCAGACCGCCGGGCAGATCAATGACATTACGATCACGACGCCGATTTTCAAAAACGGGGGGCTCGTCGCGCTCTTCGCCAATACCTGCCACAGCGCGGATATCGGCGGGCGGATTCTCTCCGCCGAGGCGCGCGAGGTCTTCGAGGAAGGGCTGCGCATTCCGATCATGAAATTGTTCGAGCGCGGCGAGCCGAATAAGGTTCTCATGCAGATCGTGCGCGCCAACGTGCGGCAGCCCGATGAAGTCATCGGCGATTTTTACGCGCAAACGGCGTGCAACGACGCCGGCGGCCGCGCGCTGCTGGAAATGATGGAAGAATTCGGCCTGGACAGTATCGATGCCGTCGCCGAAGAAATTATCCGCCGCTCGGAGAACGCCGTGCGCGGCGAAATCAGCAAGTTGCCGGGCGGCGAGTGGGCAAGTGAAACCTGGAGCGATGGCTTTGAAGAGCCGATTCTGATCCGGTGCACGGTGCGGATCACGGGCGACGAGATATTTATTGACTTCACCGGTTCGTCGCCGCAGAGCACGCGCGGCATCAACGTGGTGTTGAATTACACGCACGCCTACGCCAGCTTCGCGATCAAAGCCGCTATTTGCCCGGATGTGCCGCACAACGAAGGCAGTTTCCGGCCGGTACACGTGAGCGCGCCGGCGGGGAGCATCATGAATGCGCTCGATCCCGCACCCGTGGCGAGCCGGCAGGTGATCGGCCACTTTATTCCCAGCGCCATCTACGCCGCGCTGTCGGGCACGCTGCCCGGACGGCTGATGGCGCCGGGCGCGGATCCCATCTGGCTCAGTGTCTGGCGCGGGCAGAACCCATCGTTCACTCTGACCGTGTTTCAGGTCGGCGGTACCGGCGCCCGCCCGGCAAAAGACGGTCTCAGTGCCGTGGGATTTCCGAGCGGTGTGGCGGGGGTGCCGGCGGAAGTCATCGAAAGTCTTTCACCGGTCGTTTTGAAACAGCGGCAACTCCGTCCCGACTCAGGTGGAGCCGGCACTTGGCGCGGCGGCTTGGGCCAGCTTACCGAATTCACGCGACGAGGCGAAGGCAAATGGAGCGTAAGCTCCATCGCGGACCGGACCGCCTATCCTGCGCCGGGACTCTTGGGAGGTCAGGCCGGCGCGGCTGGCGAGTTGATTTTGAGCAATGGTGAGCGGCCTCATCCCAAAGCATTGCTGGACTTGAACGTGGGCGATAGTGTCCACGTCAATCTGCCTGGCGGCGGAGGATACGGTGATCCCTTCGAACGCGATCCGGCGAAAGTTCTCTGGGATGTCATCGAGGGTTATGTGTCTCCCGAAGCCGCGGAAAAAAACTACGGTATCGCAGTAAGATACATGGGTAATCCTGAGGACTTAGTTAAGCTTCCGGGCCAGTGGATAATTGATCAAGCGAGGACGGCTGAGTTAAGAGGGAAAGGTCGTTAAGCAAAATTTCAAGTTACAAATCTCAATTTGCAATGGGATTTGAGATCGTGAGCGAAGCGAATCTATGGAACTTGGTGGAAGGGTAGCACTGGTGACCGGGGGCGCCGGAGGAATCGGCGGCGCCGTGGTTTCTAATCTAGCCCGAGCCGGAATCGGCGGCATCGCAATCAATTACCGCAAGTCCGGTAAAGCGGCCGAGGAACTCGCAGCCGACATCGAGCGCGCGGGCGTCAAAGCTGCCGCGCTCCAGGCGGACGTCCGAAGCGACAACGAGATCCGTCGGATGATGGCAAAGGTGCGAGCTCAATTCGGTCGGTTGGACATACTGGTCAACAACGCCGGAATAACGCACTGGGTAAAGCTGTCGGATCTTGAGGGGTTGACCGACAAAATCTGGGACGAAATCCTCGATGTTAACCTTAAAGGAGCGTTCCGCTGCGCCCGCGCAGCGGCTCCGCTGTTGGCCGAGCATCACGGAATGGTTGTCAATGTAGCCTCGATCTCAGGCATATTGGCACCCACCACCATATCCTCCCTGGCCTATGGAACCGCGAAGGCGGCTTTGATCTACATGACCAAGGGACTCGCCGTTGCGTTAGCGCCGGACATCCGAATCAATTGCGTGGCGCCGGCATTCACCGATACGCCGTGGATGAATGAACATTTTGGCGCGCAGTATCAACAGGTAATGGCAAACGCAGCCGCGGGTTACCCGCTGCAGCGCATCGCCAGTCCCGAAGACATTGCGATTGCGATCACGGGTCTTATCACCGGCGGCGATTTCGTGACGGGGCAAACCTTGATTGTCGACGGCGGGCTCAGCTTGAGTTAGTCTTCGATGCGGTAATTGGTTGAATAAGCAGAACGGAGCGATATTTTTATGAACATCGAAAGAATCAATCCCAGGGAATGGAATTGTAGCGCTGTTGTGCACGGCAACGGGGTTTATCTCTCGGGTGTCGTGGCCGACGACAAATCGCTGTCGATGAAAGGACAAACCGAACAGGTGCTGCGCAAGATCGATGCTGTGCTTGCAAAAGTCGGCACGGATAAGTCGCGCATCGTGAGCGCGACGGTCTACATGGCCGACGCACGCCTAAAAGATGAAATGAACGAAGCCTGGATGGCCTGGGTGGATCGAGCCAATTTGCCGGCGCGCGCGGCGGTGGGCGCGGTCCTGACTCCCGGAACGTTGGTTGAGATTATGGTCTGTGCCGCGAAATAACCAGCAGGCTATTGCAAAAGTCTCATCTATTGTAGAGACGACCGGCCGACTCACAAAGACCCATTAGCCGGCGCCATGAGAGTTTGCTGGGATTCAGTCATATTCGGCAGAAAAATTACCTCACCATCGAGACCACTGTCCAAAACAGTTAAATCGAGATATCCAACAGTTTAAAGCACGGAAACGATCAGTCGAACGCCGACAAAGGCGAGCGCGACGGCGAGTCCGCGAATGATCATTTTTCCACCGATGCGGTTCGACATCCACGCTCCGCCCTGGGCTCCGATTAAGACACCGATGGCCAGCATGGTAGTGCGCCTAATGCCACGGACAAAAACCCCCTGTGCCACATGTACCAGAGTTCCCGTCAGAGACATGATGGCGAGAACAAAGTGGGAGGTCGCCGTCGCGATATGGACCGGGAAATCTAATAAGCGAGTCAGGATGGGTACGTGAATGAAACCGCCGCCGACACCGAGCAGGCTCGAGATGAAGCCCACCACCAGGCTCAGCAAAACACCGGTCACGGGATTGTATGCATAGTGATAGCGAACTCCCTCGGCGTCAGTGAGATCACGCAGCATCCGGCGTCGCCTTGGATCAGAATCGCTGTCGCCCTTCCGGTATGATCGCACGGCCGATTCTTCCCCGCCTGAAGTCCAAAGATAAATCGCGGCTACAATCATCAAAACGCCAAATAATAAATCAAAAACACCGCGAGGAACGTAGGCGGTGGAAAGAGCTCCCAAAATGGCGCCGGGAATCGTCGCGATGGAAAAAAGAATGCCCGACTTGTAGTCGACTCGCTTCATGCGGGCGTAGGCTAGCGAGCCGGACAAGGCGTTGAAGAAGACGACGGCCAGGGAAATGCCGGTGATCAGTTCCGTTTTTTCATTCGGGTAGACCAGCAGGAGTATCGGCACGAGAACAAATCCGCCGCCCGCGCCGATGAGCGTTCCAAAAGCACCGATGAGTAAACCCAGGGGCAGTAACCACAAATATTCGGCAGGCATGACTAGGATGCGTTGATTTCTAATTTGAACAGGCTGTTGAAAAAACCCATCTACGCGTTTGCAGTTTCGAGTTCTGAGTTTTGCGTTTCGAGTCAAACCCGAGACGCGAGACCCGAAACCCGAGACTCTTCTTGGAGAGAACGCGCCGGATGTTCACGATCGAAGAGGAAAAATCCGGCCGCCGCGTAAGGATGGCGCGTTAAACCGTCGGTAAGCCGTAAAAGCGCTCCGCGTTCCGATACCGTACGGCGTCCTTGTCTGCTTTAGTGAGCCGGGTATTTTCCTCGAGCTCTTCGAGCTCCCCCTTGCAGGTATCGTTGTTGACCTCGTGGGGGAAGTCCGAGGAGAAGATGAAAGGCTTGTTGCCGACGACGCTCACGGCGAAAGGAAGGGTCAATTCGTCGCCTTCGACGCCGACAAAGATTCGCCCTTCGTCCACGTGGCGTTTGATATAGGCCGTGATCGATTCCTTTTCGCGCAGTTTCAGGAAACGGCCGCGCGGATCGTGCTGCACGTGGCTGTTCCACGAGCGTTCGAAGCGCTCGATGCAGTTTACGAACCAGCCGGATCCGGCTTCCATGAAACCAAAGCGCACGTTGGAATATTTGTCGAAGACGCCGTTAAAGAGAATGCCCGCAAAGTTCACCATCTGGCCAAACGGATGACCGAGGGCGTTCACCGGCGCGTACGGACTCATGTCGTCCAGTCCCATATGGTCATGAACGCCGCCGTGAATGCCGATGGCGCATCCCAGACGATTCGCTTGGTCGTAGATCGGCCAGTAACGCTCATCTCCCAGTTGATTCTGCTGTTGCATCGCTCCCGTACTCGGCAGCATCGCGCCGCAAAAGCCAAGATCTTTGACGATACGGCGCAGCTCCTTCACCGCTTCCGCGGGCTCTTGCAAGGGAATCAAACCCAGCGCCTGAAAGCGAGCACTCTTGCTGATGTACTCGTCGTACATCCAATCATTATACGCGCGCGCCAACTCGATGGCCCAGTCGCGGCTGACGATACGGCCAAACGACAAACCAGTCGTCGGGTAGAGAACCGCGCTGGCAAGGCCGACATCTTCCATAAAGTTCAGCCAGCCTTCACGGCCAACTTTGGCAAAGGCGCCGGGCGGGAGAAAGTGAGCATTGGCGGCGTGAAGATGGTCATTGGATGGATAAGGGCCTCGGGCCGCTCCGAAGCGGCCGCGGTATTCTTCGGGCATTCGGGCCGCGATCGCCGCGTGATCTTCTACAACATGTCCGTCGCCGTCGATGATCTTAGGCTTTTGCGTGATCACGTATCATCCCCTTTTTCTTCGAAGTGACCCCAGAGGGTCAGTTGATAAAAACGTTGCGAGTTGCGGAACAGGATCGCTTCTTTGTCGTCAGTGCTCAGCTCGCTGTTTTCGCGCAGCTCTTCCAACTCGTGTTTGCAGGTTTCCGCGTCGACTTCGTGCGGATAGTCGGTGGAAAAGACAAAAGGCTTGTTGCCGGCGATCCGCACCGCCTCGGAAATAGTTAACTCCTCCCCTTCGCAGCCGACGAAAATGCGACCTTCGTCGATATGGCGGAGAATGTAATCGATGATCTTTTCGCCCTTGCGCAGTTGCAGGAATCGGCCGCGCGGATCGTATTGGACGTGGCTTTCCCACGACCCCGTGAAGCGCTCCATGCAGGTGAGGAGCCACGCCGAGCCGGCTTCCATGAAGCCGAGGCGCAGACCGGGGAACTTGTCGAAGATCCCGTTGAATACAATGCCGGCGAAGCAAATCATCTGACCCATCGGATGGCCGAGTGCGTTGACCGGCGCGTAGGGAGTCAGGTCATCCATCAACAAGTTCTCATGGGCGCCGCCGTGAATCGCGATAGCGCAACCTAACCGTTCGGCTTCGCCGTAAATGGGCCAATACTTCTCGGACCCGAGATGTGGCATGTTCGCGCCCATGGAAGGTAGCATCGCGCCACAGAAGCCGAGATCGCGGACAATGCGCCTAAGCTCGATCACGGCTTCCGCGGGTTCCTGCAGCGGGATCAAGCCCATCGCTTTGAACCGGCTGCTCTTCGATAAATAGGTGTCGTATATCCAATTGTTGTAAGCGCGCGCCAGCTCGATGGCCCAGTCGCGGCTGACGATCTTGCCGAAGGCCAGACCGGCGCTCGTGTAAAGCACCGTGGTGCCGATGCCGACTTCTTCGAGAAACACTTCCCAGCCTTCGCGGCCGACGTTGGCGAACGCGCCCTTCGGGGTGAAGTGGCGATTGGCCGTGTGGAGATGGTCGATGGGAGGAAACGGGCTCCTTCCCCGCGCGTCGGAAAAGCTTTTACCGACGTACTCCTCCGGCATGTACTTCCAGATCGTCGCTATGTCTTCCATCACATGACCGTCGCCGTCGATGATCTTGTGCTGCGTCGCTGTGCTCATGGTTTCTCCCTAGAAATTGGGCTCGGGATTACGTTTCGCTTTAATGGTTTCTTTATACTGAAATTGCCGAAACGTCCAGAAGGCCGGATATTGATAGCGGGTAGGTTTGCTCAAGATCCCTCTCTTCATTCGAGATGACAGACGGACTATTTGTCATTCCGAGCGCAGCGAGGAATCTTTCCCCCGTGCTGACTTCCTTTTGCATTCAAACCGATTTACTACCGGGGATCGCTTATCCATGCCGCTAGATCAAAAACGTCGAAACCTCTCGGCGCGATACTGAGAGGTTTCGACTAACCTTGAACTTTTGAACCCTTCGAAATGCTCAGGGCAGGCTCTGGAACCTTGACCGAGTACCCTACGCCGTCTTCCGTGCTGCTTCCTTCACCAGCGGGTACTTCTCGCACAGCGATTTCCAATACGCGGCAATCTTCTTGCTATTGTCGATAACCTCCTGCGGAACGATCCGGAAGGGTGGTCGCAGCGGACCGGCATAGCAATAACCCGCCTCATTGGTTGAGAGCTTATAGACGTTCTCGCGCCAGGAAAGGTTATTGATGTTCGGGCCGACCTTACCCACGCCGTCCAAGTCGAGACATATTTGTTTTGCCGTTTCCCAGTCCTGCGCTTGACATGCATTGCGAAGGCGAACGACCGGCGACGGTCCCATCCAGACGTTGAACGACCAGCAGCCCACGGCGCCGAGCATGAAGTAGGGAAAGGCTTGGGTCTGATTGACAAAAACGCTCATTTTGCCCTTGGTGATATTCGACAGTTCAACGAATTGAAGGGGAGTGCGGTGACTGTCCTTCATGCCAACGATGTTGGGTTTCTGGGTTATCTTCTTGAATGCGCCGACTGGAATTGTGACGCGGTGGTGCGTGGGATTGTGGTAGATCATGATGCCCAGCTTCGGAAAAGCGTCCGCAACGTCGTGATAGAACTGAACAGCGTTATCGACTGTCGCTTGGTAGTAGAAGGGGACACCGAGCAATAGACCTTCGGCGCCGGCCTGTTGAGCGAATCGCGCCTGCAGCATCGCTTCGCGTGGGTTCAAATTCGTGCAGCCGATAAATAGCGGCACGCGCTTTTTAACGGCGGCGACCGTCGCTTCGATCAGCTTTTTATGCTCTTCCCAGAGCAGAGTATGAAATTCGCCGAAGCTTCCGGTGGTCGTGATTACGTCAGCGCCGCCGTCGCGGATGATTTGATCCACGGCGCGTGTCAGCTCGGCGGTATCCACCGTGTCCTCCGCGTCCGGCCGGTCGCCGTCCTTCGTGGTAAACGCCGGCATCATCGCCATAACGCCTTTGAGGTCGTTGGCTGTGATCATGTTGAACTCCGTGGAAATTTTTCCGATCGCATGTACTTGACCTTGTCCGGATTCTCCTTCAGGCGGGGCCAGGAGTCAAGCCAATTAGGATTGAAGCTCGGAGAGTCGCGGTCTAGTCGACGACCTGGAACGATTGGGAGATTGCGAAAGAATTCATTCCTACTCAACTGCGCGCCGGGAAATATTCTCCGGCGCCAGACCTTCGGACCACGGGTAACTCTTGATGCTGTGGCTGGTTTTGCCATTCACCAAAGTCTCTGCATGACGAATGCCGACCAGCTTGGTATTGATGACCGGCACCTTGAGTTCCGCCTCCAATTCTAGCGGCGAAACTACATAGGGGACGAGACGCCCGCCCAAAGGAATCAGCGCGTGAGCGCCTTCCGCAATCAACTCCTTTCCCACCGCGAGCATGCGCTCGACGAGCAGGTCGTGGTAGGCAGACAGATCGCCTGTCTCGTAGGTATTGATGGCTTTAATCCCCGAGATGAATCGGCCCATACGATAGTTCTCGATAATGCGCCGTGCATAGACTGCATGGCTATCCAAAGGGGCGATGAGGCCGAAACGATCACAGAGCGTTGCGGCAAAGTGGCAAGAGGCGCGCAGGACTCCGACGACCGGAATGCGCACGGCGCAGCGCGCAACCTCCACGCCCGGATCGAACGTATTGCTCTGCACGACGGCATCGAAGCCCAACCGCTCCGCTTCGATAATCTTCTTGACCAAAGCGGGAGTTTCCAAGGCATGGTGAAGACCCGCCAGCGCCTGGCTCTTGCGCAGGTGGCTCGTCACCTCACTGCCGCCTAGATCTTCAGGATAGTGAACCTCTATGGTCGTGCCTGGCGAAGCATAACTCTGGAGCAGTGCTGCCACGCGCGCCTCGTACTCCGCGCTTCCTTCACGTTTAGACTGGTGATTCAAGATCATGATGCGCATGCTTGTTCCTCCGTTATCGGCAGTAGGGAACGGTCGCGCCGTTCCCTACTGGCCGAAAATTTCCCGCATCAGCTTCGAATACTCAGTGATGTTTTCGCCGAGTTCAGGGTTTACCGGTATCATCTGGAGTCCTTTGGCCTTCGCCATCTGTTCCTGCATGAACTCCAAGCGCGCAAGATACCGCCCCAAGTCCGCCAGAGTTTTCTGTCCTTCCGGCGATAAGACAAAATCCACATAGAGCCGCGCTGCATTCGGGTGGATCGGCTGAGACGAGATACCGATCCCTATTAGGGAAGCGGGCGCAGGTGGAAAAGCCACCCAGTCGATAGGGGCGCCCCTCTTCCGCACGCGATCCACGGAAGGAGCTGGAATGTCGATATCCAAAGATGCCTCTCCGGCAGCCACCAACTGGGCGATTAAGTCGTGACCGATGCGGTTCATAATATTCTGCTTTGCCAACTCCCTCATGTACTTCAATCCCTTCTCCCTGCCCATGAGTTGCAGAACTCCGCCGAACCAATCCACCTTGGTCGCCTCCATCATCATTTTCCCTTGCCACATGGGTTGCAGAAGATCCTCGTACTTGCGCGGCAGATTTTCTTTGCCGACTAGCCGGGAATTGTAAGCCACGACATACGGGTTGGTATAAACCGTGGTCCAGTAACCCTCTTCTTTGAATTCTTTGGAGTAGTAGCCATTTTCTGACGAAAGATAATGACCCAACTGCTGACTCTTCTTGAGCATATGCATCGCGAAGCCCAGAGTCTGGATGGCATCGGCAAAGGATTTTTTTGCTCTCGCCTCCACAAGGATCTTGGTAAGAAGCTTTTCGCTGTCGGTTCGGTTGAGCTTAACTTTCACAAACGGGTACTTTTGCTCAAAACGCGAGATCATCGTCTTGGCTTCTTCGAGATTCATCGAGGCATAGAGGATCAGCTCAGCTTCTTTCTTTGCGCCTTCGATCAACAACTCCCTGCTCGCGGCGAGAGAAGAGGGCGTAGAATCAAATATGACAAGCGCACAAAACAAAAGAAGCCGCGAATGGACCAATCGGTTTTTAACCGCCTGCATAGCCATTGCCGCTAGCCCTATAATCCAGGAGGAAGCGACGCAAACATACTCTTACGCCGAGAATATTCCAAGGATCATTGGTTCAACGTTTGATACCTAGCCTGGATTATGCACTCGTGACAGCGATCGAGGGGCGAGCCCTCCAGAGCGAAGGCAATGAGCCTGTGCCTTGGAGCGGCCTGCAAACTGAGTTACTGGAGCGAATGCCTGGGAAAAAATGCCAACGCCGAGCCAAGCACCAAAAACGGCATTGAAGCTGTTCGTCCGCTTCGACCCGGCTCAGGGCAGGCCTGTGCCTTCACTCCCCCAGGCTCATCCCTCGATCGACACAGTGTCGTAGTTTTTCCTCTGACCATGAATAATGCGGGCTAGGTGCTTTGAGATCCAAAAAAAACACTTCTACAATTTTCGGAAACATGTTATTCTAGCCGGCGATGAAGATACGCCAAACGCTGATCTTGTCTGTTGTCGTGCTGACCGGCTGTAGTTCTGCGGGGAATCCTGGCACCACATTATGGGCCGGCCTCACTAACTATCGCGAGGAGATGAGAACGCTCGAAGCCAAACCGGAGCGCTGGCCGGAGCGGCAAAGACTGGCAGAATCGATCAAGACGACCTACGTTGTTACTGTTGGAGCGTCTCGAGAGTTTAATCGGTTGGTTGATCTCGACCTGAGACGGCGGGAGTTTTTAATTGCTCAGCGCGAAGGTGGCTTGAGAGCGGAGCGTGCAAAGGAAATTCAGGAAGAGCTGGTACAAGTCAACGAACAGATCGATGGATTGACTAGACTGACCAAGGGACAGTTGATGAATAGCCAGCTCAATGTGCAGGATACGTCGAAAACCATCGAAACCGTCGCCACCATCGGTCTTTTGGAGTTGGCGATCGATGCATTTTCATCGCAAACGAATACCAGCCCCACGGCGGCTCCCTCCACCAAGGTGGGCCCCTATGTGGTCATTGATCAAGGTTCTTTCTCGTCGGCCGTCAGAACGCCGGAGGGACAAACTTTCCACTGTACGACAAGGATGGTGTCCGAAGAGGGCGCGTCCATACGGTGCCAACCGGTGGGCGGGAAGTCTTAGACCCATTGCGGATCGCCCGCCGCTGGATCCACCCCGAAATGGCCAGGTGAATCCCGGTATAGTCAATCTCCGACTGACTTGGATTACTTTAGGTCCAACAGCGCCAACGCATCGGCAAGCCCGGTAGCCGAAGCGTCCTTTATATTCCACCAACTCTCCAAAGCCACGGCTGTACGCGTTTTTCCAAGCACCGATTCGGCGCATTGGCGAAACTTGGAGGTAATATCTTCGTGCTTCATCGGGTTATTCGTGTGGCCCAACGGGTCGCGCGGAAAAATACTGATTGTGTTTCCGTTCGTTGTCGTCGCCTTCACTTTCATGGAAACAACCTTCGGATAGATCGCCTCCACCTCGTCATCGCGCCGGACTCGGATCTTTGCCATGAGTGGACGCAAGGCAGGCTCCCGGTAGGCCGCTTCCTCAAAGGCGGCGATTGTCATCGTGCCGTCAACGAGAGTTCTCGCAAAGATGTAAGGCAAGCTGTGATCCGCGGTCTCCCGGGTCCTGGGATCCCACTTCTCGGGCTCGCTGCCGATCTCGGTGAAGGCGAAGGTATAGGTGCCGATATCGATATCGACCAGCTCACGCCAATCCACTTTCGATCGTAGCTCGAGCGCTGCCCAGACCGGCAGCTGGGCGTTGTATTCCACCGGCCAGTACTTGAGCTGCACGTCGGGAGAACGAAATGGGCCTTTTTCGGTAGGCAGCGGCTCCAATTCGAATGGACCGGTGATCAGGTGCCACAAGCCATGCTTGCCTTCGAAGGGGCGATCGGGTCCCACCATTCCCTCCGCCGCCAGTAAGGCGGCGAATAGACCATTCCGAGTGGCGAAGGAGGTGGCGACACCTTTCCAGAGAGAAAGCTCGCCCGCGCGCGTGTTGCGCATCGGAACGTTCGCCACCGTCGTGATGGCGACGGCTTCGCCGATCTTTTCCGGGGGCAGGCGCAGAAGATGTCCGACGCCCGCGGCCGTGCAAACACCGATCGCAAATCCCTGATCCCACCCTTTGTATCTGAGACCCGTGGCGTCGCTGATACGGACAAACAGTTCGTAGGCTACGACGATGCTGGACAGTAGCCGGCGCCCGTCAGTCCCAGCCGCCTCGGCAATGGCCAGGAAGGCGCCCAGGCAATCACTGGGATGACCGCCGGGATACTGGTCATTGAAATCCAGGTTCCGAATCATCGCGGTATTGACGAAAGCCGCCGACTCGGCGGTCGATCTTTCTCCATGGAGCAAGATCCGACCCGGATAACGCTCCGGCACGGCGCCGCGCGCAAGCCGAAGACCCATGCCAGCGGGCTCGCAATCGCGGGCGGCAATCGCGCAAGCCAGGCTGTCGATCAAATATTGTGTCGCGGCCGTGACGACTTCGTCCGGAAGCGTCTCGTAGGAAACGTGAGAAGCGAAATTTGCGATCTGGCGAGTTAGATTGTCCATCGCTACCTAAAAACCTCCTCGGCAAAGATTCTGCGACTGCCGGCGACGAGCTTGCCGTCCTTCTTGGCGGCTTCCAATGTATTGTCCCATTCCTGTTGCCAAGGAGCCTTGGCTTCGCCGGCAAGAAGCTTGCCCTGTATTAAAAAGATGAACTAGATGGCCAACGCTGTGAATAAAATGATTCGTTTCATGTTCACCTCTGGCTTTGTACAGGTCAAGGGACTTGTGCCACACAGATTTTCAGCACTTCCCTCGAAAGTCACCGATCGTGCAAATCTCTCTCAGCTATTGCTCGCAGTCAAGCAGATTTGTCTCGGAGAGGTTTCAATGAACTTAGGAGACAGAAGACCAGTGAGTGTGGGAGACAACTTGATCCAGTGGATCATGATGCGAAGCATGATATAAAAAAGCTGGAAGGAGAAGACCAAGATGATGCTGAGAGTCATCGGGGCGGTGCTCATGATTTTGACGGTTTGGCACCCCGCCTCTGCCGCGGAATTACTCGTATCGGCCGCGGCAAGCCTTACCAACGCGTTCCAAGAGATCGGCGGCCAGTTTGAGCGATCCCAAAGCGGGACGAAAGTGATTTTTAACTTTGCCGCTTCCGATGTGTTAGTTAAACAAATTATCCAAGGGGCGCCCGTCGACGTCTTTGCTTCGGCGGATCAAGAATCCATGGATAGAGCCGTTCAGGAAAATGTCATCGATCGCGCCACGCGATTCAACTTCGCGGCGAACCGGCTCGTACTGGTGGTACCGAATGACTCGAAAATCGTATTGAAATCGATCCATGACCTGAAGACGAAGGAAGTCGCACGCATCGCCGTCGGCCAGCCGGCCACCGTTCCCGCGGGTCGTTACGCCAAGCGCGCTCTCGACGAAGCCAGGCTTTGGGAGGGTTTGCAAGGAAAATTCATTTACACTCAGAATGTTCGACAGAATTTGGATTACGTGGCAAGAGGAGAGGTGGATGCGGGTTTCGTTTACTCGACGGACGCGGCCATCGTGAAAGACAAGGTCAAAGTCGCGTTCGAGGTGCCGACACCGGAGCCGGTTCTATATCCGATTGCCATCACCAGAGCGAGCAGGACACCGCAATTGGCTCGGGAATTTCTCGGTTTTGTAAAGTCCGAGGTCGGCCAAAAAATTCTTCAGAGATTCGGGTTTACCAAACCATGACGGTCGGCATGGACATCTCTCGTGAGTAACGCGCTCGTACCTCTCATGCTGACCTTGAAGGTTGCGACGGCGGCAACGCTGGTCGTCTTAGTTTTCGGCGTGAGCTGGGCGTATCTGTTTGGCCGCTTTCGTTTCCGCGGCAGTCAAATACTGGACGCGGTTTTGACGCTTCCCATGGTCATGCCGCCCACTGTCTTGGGGTATTATCTGCTGGTCGTCATCGGAAGAAGGGGTTGGATTGGAGAGTGGCTGGAAAAGACTTTCGGGATTCGATTAATTTTCACCTGGCAAGGCGCGGTTATCGCATCCGCCTTGGTCGCCTTTCCGTTAGTCTTCAAGGCTGCGCGGGCGGCTTTGGAAAGCGTCGATCATCACCTGGAGAGTGCCGCGCGCGTGCTGGGTTCCAATGAGGCGAAGGTGTTTTTCAGGGTGACTCTACCGCTGGCCTGGCGCGGCATTTTGGCGGGTACGATGCTCGCTTTCGCCAGGGCCATGGGAGAATTCGGCGCCACTCTAATGATCGCCGGAAGCATACCCGGCAAAACCCAAACGGTTTCCATCGCCATCTACGAGGCCGTCCAAGCTGGACGGGACGAGCTGGCGAATTTCCTGGTGCTGTTGAGCTCTGTCGTCTGCATTATCGTGCTGATCGCCTCCGAAAATTTGCTGCAGCGAAAGTTCTAGGCTTCTTCTCAGCAAGCATCCTATGAAGCTCGATTTAGAGATCCGCAAGACTTTAAAAGCCCAAGAGCGCGTTTTCGAACTCGACGTAAGATTTCAGTCAGAGAAAAATCTCATCGTCATTTTCGGTCAGTCGGGCGCCGGCAAAAGCGTCACGATTCAAATGATCGCAGGATTGATGGCGGCAGATCAGGGACGGATCGTGCTGAATGGACGCGCGCTATTCGACTCGGATGCACACGTCAACCTGCCGGCGCGGAAGCGCAATATCGGATATGTTTTTCAGGATTACGCGCTATTTCCTCATCTCAACGTGGCCCAGAACGTTGGTTTCGCGATTGAAAAGTCTTTGTGGGCCAGAAATGGAAAGGCATTACATGATCAGGTCCGGGATTTTCTTGCGAAGTTCGAATTGTCGGACCTCGGCGGCAGCTATCCGCGGCAACTTTCCGGTGGTCAACGGCAACGTGTGGCGCTCGCCCGAGCGCTTATCCGTAAGCCGGACATCTTGCTGCTCGATGAACCCTTCGCGGCGCTCGATCCGTTGCTGCGGGATAGAACTCGCCGCGAGCTACTCGGAATTCAGAAAGGATTCGGTGTGCCGATGGTCATCATCACCCATGACCCCGCCGACGTCGAGCTCTTCGCCGAGGATCTCGTTGTCCTTGATAACGGCCGCGTGACCCGGAAGCTGACCTTGGATGGACGGCATTCTGAAGAAAGTCGCGTCGACCTGATCCGGGATGTGCTAGGGCCCGCTTAATTTCGCAGCGCGATAAGCAGCTCCGCCTGACCGAAGATCGAATGCTCCTGGCTTATGACGAGGACGCTTCTCGCGGTTTTTTGAATCTCCGCCACTCGCCGCTCCAGTCGCAGCCGCAGCTCTTGCAGTACCACTCGGTCATGCCTTCCCATTCCTCGCGATCGGCGAGAACGGCTTGGCCCTTTTTAATGGAGTGTTGGAGTGATGGAGTGATGGGGCCGTGCACGACTGGAATAACTTTATTGCCACCGCATTCGGGGCAGAGTGGGGGACGTGCTGGAGATTTTGTCTTTTTTGCTTTTCGCCGCACCTTCTGTTCTCACTGAACTCGTCGCAACGTGGACGGAGAATCTACAGCGTTTTTCGCACTTCCTTCGCGACGTCGACAAGCAAGTGGGCCTTGGTGTTTGCAAGCTCGCGGCTGATGGTCATCAAGCCGCAGTCCGGGGCGAGCAGCAGATTATTCGGCTCGATATAACTCAGCGCCGAACGCACGCGCTCGACAACGCCTGCCAAAGGTGGCACCGGAGTATCGCCCGGGTCGACGCAGCCGAACATAATGAGTCGGCCCTCGCAGATGCCCAGCACCGCGGGATCGTAGTTGCTGCGGGCAAATTCCACGGCGAAGCCGCCGATGCGCGTCTTCATCAGCTCCGTAAGTAATTCCGGATATTCGTATTGATGCTGTTGGCTAAGCCCGCCGGGATAGCCGTAGCAGAGATGAACGAAACTTGGAGTCTGGATGCCCTCAAGGCAACGGTCGAGAGCGCGCGCGCCGTAGGCGAAAACTTTTTCGTGGTAACGCGTCATCGCGGGCTCGTCGATCTGCAAAACATCGCAGCCGGCTGCTTGAAGTTCGAGCAACTCCGCATTGAGGGCGGCGGCGATATCCATAGCTAGAGCCGGCTCATCGGTGTGGGTTTCGTCCAGAGTGCTGTCGATCACTGTCATCGGTCCGGGCACGGCCATCTTTACTGGCTTTTTGGTTTGAGCTTTGGCGAAACGTAAATCATCGACGATGGCCGGGCCGCGCCGCTTTACTTTGCCGACGATGCGCGGCACAAGGCGATCCTGTTCGCGCCGGCGGTAAATCTTTTTTAAGGCTTGCTGATTCAGGTCGATGCCGTTAAAAGCCGCCAGGATATGATCGATAAAACCGGTCCGACGCTGCTCGCCGTCGGTCAATAAGTCGAGGCCGATCTGCTCTTGAGTTTGCATATTGAGGCTCGTGGCGTCGTCCTGCGCCTCTTTGAGCGCGCCGCCTTCCAGCCGGAAGATTACTCGACTACGCTCTGTCGTTGCGAGCCAACTTGGGCGTGGGAAACTGCCAATGGTCGTCGTGGCGATAGGCGGGAGTTGCATGGGATTCCACCTCAGAGGATTTTCTCTGGCTATATACGCGATGATAGGCAAATACAACCTTTCGAAAATGGATTACTTGCGGCTGCGGATTTTTTGAATGGGAGCGTGAGGCGACCCGTCGGCCGGATCTGTAGTTTTAGTCCAAGTTGTTTCGTCAGGTTATCGAAATCATTGATAATTCATAAAGATCAGCTACTCTGTAAGTAGTACACACTTGACAACACACTATCAGTATGCTCTAATGGTCCCATTGGAGGTATGTCATGGCTCGCGTGAACGTTTTCTTAAAGGACGAATTGCTTGATGAAATCAACGATGAGGCAAAAGAGGAAGGAACCAACCGCAGCGCCCTCATTCAGACTGCCTTAGAGAAGTATATCGAAGCTAAGCGCCGTGGGCGGGAGGAGGAAGAAAAACGGAAAAAAATGGAGGAGGCTTCCCGTAAGATGGATGCCTTGGCGAAGAAGTTGGGGAAATGGGACCCCCAGGCAACGATCCGGAAATTTCGTGACACTAACCTGAAGGGCAAGTCGTGACTTCTGCGCATCACGCCGGATACGTAATTGACGCGTCCGTTTTGGTGAAATGGTTTCTCCATGAAAAAGAAGCAGACCGCGACCGCGCCTTAGCATTGCGGGATCTTCATATCTCTCGTCGGTCAACGCTTTTCATACCACAGCTTGCTCTCCTAGAAGTTCTCAACGCCGTCAGGTTTAGTCCAAAGGCCGACGAAGAAGACGGGGAGATGGCTTTAGAAACACTCGAAGATTTACATCTCGAAATTAAGGCGAATGATGTTGTTCTATTGCGCAAGGCCAACGCAATCTCTTGGGGATATAAGATTACGATCTACGATGCCCTCTATGTAGGCCTCGCTGAGCAAGTGGGACATCCGCTCATCACTGCCGATGAGGTGATGGTGAAAAAACTAAAAGGGCATAGCATCGTGGTCCCTCTACGGGAACTAAAATTTTAAGTGCGAAAGAGCCCGGACTGGATTCTCCTGACCGTGCTTCATTGTTTCTGATCGGCTGCTCGATGCAACAGGGATCTGTGTTCAGGTTTTTACGGCGCAATAGCTAAACAATGCTCCAGTTTTCCCGTTGCATCCTGGATAAGGCATACGGATTGTAAGAGCCGAGAATGGAGAGTCTGCGTATGAGCAGATGACACCGCGGAGCCGTGCGGGCCGGGTTTTTGAGAGTAGCGATTGATCCAAAAAAGATTATCGCTGGTGTTGACACAAAAGAGTTTTCAGATTAGCGCTATGTCACTTCGATGTTGTGAAGAGGAGAAACTGCAGTGAGCTACGATGATCGCAGCGTGAAACCCATGAGCGCCAGCTTGATGCGGGCGCGGGTCGCGACCAAAATTCTGGCCGGACTGTATGAAGACGTGCCGACGATGCTGACCAGCGCGATTCGCTTGATGGTGGAGTTGCCGGGCGGCTCGGCGACATCGGGTCCGCCTTATCCGTTCACCATCGGCGTCAGTCCGGCATGGTGCAGCGGTGTGCAAGGGGCAAAACTGGTGGGAACGGGAAAGTTGGATCTCGTCTGGCTCAATCCCTCGATCATCCCTTCGATGGCGGTTCGCGGCAAAGGACCGTTTCGTCGTAGTTATCCGCTGCGCGCCCTGGCGGTGTTTCCCTCGTGGGATCGTCTCGTCATCGCGGTTTCACCCAAGCTCGCGGTGCGCACGATGGAAGAATTGATCGCGAAGCGGCCGAAGATGAACGTGTCCATTGCGGCCAACGATTGCGTGGACTTCGCCATCAAAGCGCTGCTAAAAGCGCATGGGATTTCGCAGCAAGACTTCATTGAATGGGGCGGGACGGTGGATGAAGTCGCGCGACCGAGCAATCCGCACCGGCGCGAAGGCATCATTTCGGGCGACCTCCACATAGTCATCGATGAAGGCATGGATTCCTGGGGCGACGTGGCCGTGCAAAATGGCATGATCTTTTTGTCCTATTCCGAGAAGGTTCTAACGAAGCTCGAAAATTACGGTTTCCAGAGGGCGCGGCTCGATCATGGCAGGATCGCTGGCATCAATGATCCGACCACGGTCGTCGATTTCAGCGGCTGGCCGATCGTGGTGCAGGAGAAATTTCCCGACGATCTGGCCTATCACATCGCCGGCGTGCTGGATCGTATCCGCGAAGAGATACCCTATGACGCGGCGGAAACTCCATCGATGAAATGTTTATGCACGAGCACGGAGCCAGGGCCATTGGATTTTCCGCTCCATCCGGGCGCGGAGCGATATTATAGGGAGAAGGGCTACCTGTAGGAGGTAACGTGACCTCATGAAGACGAGCACGAACCACGAACACGACTCGCTTTGGCAATTACGCAGGTCGATTTTTCTGTTGCAATCCGGCCAGAATCCGCTGCGGCGTAAACGGCGCTTCGCGTAGGCGTACTCCGGTCGCGTCGAAGATCGCGTTGGCGATGGCCGCCCCGACAGGAGCGCTCGACGGTTCTCCGCCGCCGAGAGCCGGCATCTCCGGACGGTTGATCAAAACGACCTCGACCTCCGGAATATCCGGAAATTTAATAATCGGGTAGCTGGTCCAATCGAGCGTCTTAATGCCGGTTGCGTCGAACTTTACTTCCTCAAGCAGCGCACGGCTCACGCTCTGTATAATATTCCCTTCGATTTGGTTCTTGAGGCCGTCCGGGTTGATGATGAGCCCACAGTCGTGCGAGAGGGTGAATCGCTTGACTGTGACATTGCCGCTGGACTTGTCCACTTCGACTTCCGCTACCGCGCCGCAGATCGTGCCGGCTCGATTGGAAAGCGCAACGCCTCTGCCCGTGGCCTTCTTTGATCCATCCGAGGCCGGCGCGGGCGAAGGCCGCTCTTGCCAACTCGCTTTTTTCGTCACGGCGATAAGCGCATCGGCGACGCGCTTGTTTTCGGCTAAATAACGGAACCGAAACTGCACCGGATCGACACGCAGGTCCGACGCGATCTCGTCCATGAACGACTCGCTGGCAAAGCAGCGGGCCATGTCGCCGGGCGCGCGCAAATAACCGGTCCGCAGCGGAGTCTCGTCCGCTTGCACCCATGGGATAAGCGGCGCTGCGCACTTTTGGTTTTCGAAAGCATAGATCTCGCCGCCGCCCTGGGTACCGTTGGAATTACCGTCGGCGGTGGGTTTCATACCGATCTGACGCGAAGCGAGCAGGCGCAATCCTCGGCCCGAAGCAGCGGTCAGAGGGAAACTTCGATCGGAGAAGTCCCAGGCGATGATCTTGCCTTGTGCGTCGACGCCGGCACGGACTAGTTCCAGCTGCGCCGGACCTTTGGGCTCCCAGCCATGTTCGTCATCTCGCATCCATTGAACACGGACCGGCTTGCCGACCGCGCGCGAAAGCAACGCGGCGTCTTCCGACACATCGTCGGCGCCCATCCGCCCGTAACTACCAGAGGCCTCTCTGTAGAGCACTCGAACATTTTTTTCGGGAAACCCGAGCATCTCGGCAACGGCCTTGCGCGTGTCGAAAGAACCTTGGGTGCCGGTATAGATTGTCGCGCTGTCCTTGCCGACATCCGCGACCGCGCAGGACGGGCCGATCATGCCGTGGAGTTGGAATGGCCAGTGATAAGTCGCTTCATATTTCTTGCTTGCTTGGGCCAGCGCCGATTCCGGATTGCCCTTGTTGACGGGCACCTGATCGCGCAAGCTCTTGGTGTCTTTCAAAATCGAAAAAACTTCTTCCGAACTCGCCGGCATTTTGGTCGAGGGTTGAGACCAGGTGACTTTGAGCGCCTTGGCCGCGTTGATGGCAGCCCACTCGCTCCTGGCCACGACGCCGACAAAGCTTCCCTCCTGCACGACTTTGACAATGCCGGGGATATCCTTGATTGAGTTTTCGTCGATATTGGCCGGCTTCGATGTGATCGTCGGCGGCCGGACCACGCGCCCGTGCAACATTCCTGGGATGCGGACATCATGCGCGTAAACGAACTCCCCGGTAAGCTTTGGCGGAAGCTCGACGCGGGAGACCGAGGTCCCGACGAGCTTGTAGTCTTTGAAATTCTTGGCTTGGGCCTCCGGAGCGACTTTCATATCCCAACCAGTTCCGGTCGCCGTGATTTTTACGTTGAATTGCTTCCCGCCGATGAGCTGGCCGTAGGAGACTTTCTTCGCAGGATTGCCTATGACGCTCACGATACCGTCCTTCACGGTCAACTGCTCCGCAGGCGAGCCGAGACGCGCCGCGGCGAGTTTGAGCAGCTCTTGGCGTGCCACGGCAGCAGCCTGCCTCAGTTGCGGTCCTCCTCTTTCAACGGTTCTACTGCCGGCCGTGATGCCCTGATCGATCACCTTCGAAGTGTCCAGACTGGCCATTTTAATCCGATTGAATGGGACGTCGAGCTCCTCGGCGACGATTTGTGCCAGCGCGGTTTCGACGCCGGTTCCCAAGTCGACCTTGCCGCTAAAGACCGTAACCGTGCCGTCTTTGCCGACGGCGAGCCAGGAATCGAGCTGCGTTGGATCCGGCTCTCCGCCCGCTTTATCTGCCGTTTGGGCAAAAAGCGATGATGCCGAGGGAAACAGGTTGAAGCTTACGACCAGCGCGCCGGTGCCTTTGAGAAATTGTCTGCGGGTGAAGTTTGTATCGCGCATGGCTCCTCCTTATTAAACTCTTTGCTGGCGCGCCGCGCGTTGGATCGCGCGCACGATGCGCAGATGGCTGCCGCAGCGGCAAAGGTTCGCCGTCAAGGCCTCTTTAATATCGGCCACCGTCGGGTTTGGATTGTTATCGAGCAGCACCTTGGCGCTCATGATTATGCCACTGATGCAGTAGCAGCATTGCCCGGCCTGTTCCTCGATAAACGCCTTTTGCAACGGATGGAGTTTTTTCGTCGTTCCCAGACCTTCGAGAGTTGTCACCGGCCGATTGGCCGCGGCCTTCACTTCCGTGACACAGGAGCGGATCGCCTTCCCGTCCATGATGACCGTGCAGGAGCCGCACTGGGCCAGCCCGCAGCCGAATTTCGGACCGTTCAATTCAAGGTCGTTACGTAAGACGTAAAGCAGCGGGGTTTCAGGATTCACGTCGACGATCCGACTCTTGCCATTCACCTTGAGTGGGATTCGCGCCATCGTCGCCTCCTTCGGGTCAGTAGTGGGAGATGTCTTGTTGGAGCCAGACAATTAAAGACGTAAGCCTAAGTAGATTTAGATTGAGCCGCTTGCAAAAGTCAAGATCGTACCCCGATTCTGTCGCTGGCAGTGCCGGGAAACTTGTCGGGGCGACGTAATCGCACAGGGCAACCACACAGGGCAACCACAGAGGGTTGCCCCTACTATGCGGGCCGGCTCACCTGCTGGAGTGCCGCCAGAACGCGTTTCGGTGTGAAAGGCACTTCGCGCAGTCGAATACCGGTCGCGTCGAAGATGGCGCTGGCAATGGCCGCCGTTATCGGAACGGTCGCCAGCTCGCCGGCGCCAAGCGGGGCCACGTCCTGACGATTGATCAAGACTATGTCGAGCTCCGGTATGTCGGAGAATTTCAAAATCGGGTAATCTTTCCAATCGAGACTCGTCACTCCATTGCCGTCAAACGTCACTTCTTCAACTAGCGCGCGACTGACTCCCTGGACAATGTTTCCCTCAACCTGGTTTTTGACGCCGTCAGGGTTAACAATGAGACCGCAATCGTGCGCGCAAGTGATGCGTTTGACGGTCACGTTGCCGGTGGACTTGTTGACTTCCACATCTGCTACGGCGGCAGCGTATCCATTGGAGCGTCGCGTCATGGCAACTCCTCTGCCGCTCGCGGTCGTTGCATTTGAATTCAACGCCGGCGCGGGACGCTTTTGCCATCGGGTCTTTTCAGCCACGGTTTTCAGGACCTCCGTGCCGCGCTGATCGCTAGTCAAGTAACGCAGGCGGAATTCAACGGGATCGACACCGAGATCCGCCGCGATCTCATTCAAAAGCGATTCGCTGGCGAAAACGCGCGACAGCTGGCCGGGAGCGCGCAGGTTGCTTGTCCGAAGTGGAATGGGCTCGGGTTGCATCCATGGAATCTCCTCCGCAAAGACCTTCGAATTTTCGAAGTTATAGATTTCCCCGCCGCCTTGGTTTCCGTTGCCCGAACCCGGGGTCTTTGACTTAATGCCGACCTGCTCCGACGCCAGAAGGGTTGTAATCGAAGAGACCGTCCAAGGAAGGCTGTAGTCGGTGAATTCCCAGGCGATGATTTTACCTGCGTCATCGACGCCGGCCTTCAATGTCTGTAACTGCGCCGGGCCTTTGGGTTCCCAGCCGTGCTCGTCCTGGCGCGACCATTGCACCCGCACGGGCGCCCCCACCGCTCGCGAAAGCAGGGCAGCATCCTCCGCGCCGTCATCGTTGCTCATCCGGCCATAGGAACCCGAGGCTTCGTGGTAGATAATCCGGACGTTTTTTTCCGGGATATTCAGTAGCGTCGCAATGGAGGCGCGGGTTCGAAAGGGGCCTTGGCATCCCGACCAAATGGTCGCCTGTTCGCCGCGCACATCGGCAACTGCGCATGATGGTCCAATCATGCCGTGCATCTGAAAGGGCCAGCGAAAGGTCGCCTCGTATTGTTTCTTTGCTTTGGCAAGTCCAGTGTTGGGGTCACCTTTGTCGGCAGCTTTTAGTGTGGTGAAGCTCTTCGTGTTTTTCAGGTAGGCATAGAGCTCATCGACATTGGCGGGAAGCTTGGTCGCCGGCTTGGACCAATTAACTTTTAGCGCTTGCGCCGCCTGGATCGCGGCCCACTGGGTTTTCGCGACGACACCGACGAAGCTTCCTTGACGAACGACTTTGACAAAGCCGGAAATATTTTTCACCGACTCTTCGTCGATGCTAGCGGGAGCGGTATTGATCACCGGCGGCCGAACCACACGGCCATGCAGCATGCCCGGAACGCGCACGTCGTGGACGTACACTGCTTCACCCGTAACCTTGGGCGGCAAATCAAAACGCTGCACAGGGCTCCCGACCGTTTTGTATTGTTTGGGGTCCTTGGCCTTAACGTCCTGAGCTAACTTGAGTTCACCGGCTTTGCCTTCGGCTTGGATCGTCACGTTAAAGCGTTTGCCGCCGATCAACTGCGCGTAGGATACCTGTTTGGATGGAATGCCGGCGACGCTGACCACGCCGTCTCGAACGGTGAGCTTCTCGACGGGAGCACCGAGCTTTTCCGATGCGAGGCGTAAGAGTTCTTTGCGCGCTGCTGCGGCCGCCTGGCGAATCTGCGGGCCGGCGCGCTCGATGGTGCGGCTGCCGGACGTCGTTGCCTGGTCAATGGTCTTCGAAGTGTCACCCATGTCGACTTTGATCTTTCTCCAAGAAACATCCAACTCCTCGGCGGCAATCTGAGCGAGCGCGGTTTCGATACCGGTACCGAGCTCGACCTTGCTGGTGAAAACGGTCACGGTCCCGTCTGAGGCAACGGCGATCCAGGAATCGAGTTGCGTGGGATCGGGCTCTCCGGCCGGAGCGGCTGTGGACTGTGCGAACAGATCGGACGCTGAGGGGAAAAGGTTAAAGCTGACGATCAAGGCGCCGGTGCCTTTGAGAAATTGTCTGCGGGAAAGTTCAGCTGTTGTCATTTGGATCGCTCCTTCCTCAAACCGTCTGGCCCGACGCGCGCTTCACCGCACGCAAGATGCGCGTGTGGGTGCCGCAGCGGCAGAGATTGCCCGCCAGCGCCTCTTTGATCTGGCTGTCCGTCGGCTTGGGATTCTTATCCAATAGCGCCTTCGCCGTCATGATCATGCCGTTGATGCAGTAGCCGCACTGCAGCGCCTGTTCGTCGATGAAAGCTTTCTGGATAGGATGGAGTTTCTTCGTTGATCCAAGACCTTCGAGGGTTGTCACCGGATGGTTGCTTGCAGCTTTGACCGGCGTCACGCAGGAACGAATGGCGTTGCCGTCCATGATGACGGTGCAGGAGCCACACTGCGCCAAACCGCAGCCGAATTTCGGCCCATTGAGCTTCAAATCGTCCCGCAAAACGTAGAGCAGGGGAGTTTCGGGATCGGTATCGACGACCTGAGTTTTGCCGTTTACTTTGAGAGAAACTTTCGCCATTGCGGCCTCCTCTCCGATTTAGATGGGCAGAGCTAGATTAGCTGGGCTGTTCCATGTCTATGGATATAGACGATAAATTTTTAAGTCAAGGCACGCTAACGAGCGGTTACACAGTAAAAGCGCAGAGCTGATCCTCAAATAAGAACCCAGGAAGTGAGTCATGGTTGGAGCGGCAAGCGCTAGTTGACCGCCGAGCTTTCGTGATCGGGTGCGAGCGTGTCTTTTCGGTTGGAAAAGACGACGTCGTAAGCGTTTTGGGCTACCAGATACAATTTTCGGTCGGCTTGGGCGCGCAATTTGGCGTACGTAGCTCTGTCGGTTAGCGCGTAAATGGATTGCGGACTATTCCACTTTTGCCAGAACGCCTTATCATCATCAGCCCGCTTGTTTAATTCTTCCTCCCAGAGTTCGAAAGGCTCTACCCAACCGACCTGCGTCACGTGACGCTGTAGATAAAGAGGCAGATCTTGGTAATAGGCATGGTAACTCGCCACCTCATCGTTAGGCTGCAGCCAAGGCTTGATGGTGAGGGCGAGGTCCTTGACGGAGCGGCGCTGGTCAAAGATCGGCAAGCTGCTGTTGAGGACGACCAAGAAAAAAGCGGCGGTCAGTCCCAATGCGGAAAACGCTGCCGGAATATTTCGTTTGCCCAGAAAGCTCGTTGCCAGCGCGCCGGACAGCAAAATCGCGCTTTGCGCTATCATGTAGGGGCTTAACTTCATCAAATCGGGATAGAAATTCAAAGACGTAGACGGGATCGTTGCTTCGTCCATGGGAACTTCGAGATCGGGCCAGTTCGAATACCGTTCCAGATAGTGCTGAGGCCCTCTTACGCCAAGCAGTAAGAGCACCAACACAGCGCATAAAAGGCACAAGCAGCCGCCACGCAAGCCAGGGAGCTGAGGGTGGTTCCATGCCCCCGAGAAGTATCGACCGATCAATATGGCCAGCGGCGGGAACATGGGCAGTATGTAGGGAATAACTTTCGAACTGGAGAGAGAGAAAAACAGGAATACCCAGCCCGCCCAAAGCGCTAGAAAAATTGCTTCTTTGTGGCGGTGACGGGGGCGCCAGGAAGGGAAGAGGCTGTATCTTATGGCTTGATATAAGAACACCGTCCAGGGGAATAATCCTATGAACAAAACGGGTACAAAGGTCCACGGATGGTCGAGTGGGCCGTTCTTATAGAGAAACCGTTGAAAGTGCTCCCGAATGAAATAGAAATCGAGAAACTCCGGATTGATTTTGGCAACGAGAACGTGCCAAGGAGCAGCTATCGTGAGGAAGAGAACGAGACCAGAAGGGAGATACAGGTTTCTTAAAACGTTCCGTTCGCTAACAACCAGTATCCAAGTGCCGATGACGAGACTGGGAATAACGATTCCGATCAGACCCTTCTCCAGGACCGCCAAGGCTGCGAACACAAAAAAAGCCCACATGGCAGAGCGGCGCTTGAGTCCCGGCGGCTCGCGCGTGCCCAGTAAGAAAGAAATCAACGCGCAAGTTAGCAAGGTCGATAACCCCGTATCGAGATCGGCGACCCGGCTCATCGCGTAGTACAGCCCGGAAGTAGCCAGCACGACGGAAGCGAGCAGGGCGGTTCTGCGCCCGAATAGCTTCCTTCCGCCCGCATAAACCGCAAGACAACCGAGCAAGGCGAACATGGCGGGCCAAAGACGCAGCGACCATTCGTTCAAACCGAAGGCTTTTATCGATGCGCTCTGTAACCAATAAAATAGCGGCGGTTTCTCAAAGAACTTGATGCCGTCGAGGCGCGGCGTGATGTAATCCCCGGTGACAACCATTTCCCTCGCGACTTCGGAATACCGGCCTTCATCCGGGGACCACAGCGCGCGCTCGCCGAGCTTGAAGCCAAAGAAAGACCCAAGCAAGAGAGTCAAAACCAACAGATCGCGGAACCAGTCACCACTCTTTAACATTGTCTGGTATCGATGTCGGTTCCGAAAGAGTTTTACGCCGAGCATTGCTACCGATAGCGGCGGGCAGTGCCGCGTCCGACAAAGCTATGGGACCGGAGAGCTGGTCTAGCGCAGCTGAAAAAAAGCCGCGATCGAACGTCTCCGACTGTTGGGCAAAGAAATCTGGAAGCTTTATCCAAGGAACCGCTGGATTGGCGTGGTGAACGCGATGCAAATTGAAATGTAGAACGAGCCGGGAGAACATCCTGGGCAAGAAAAGATTATGACCGGAGACCGTGACCTGCACGGGAGTTTTGTAGTGATACACATTGTCCAGAAAAGAGATGAGAAAGGTTCGGACCATTAACAAGCTTATGAAAAGTCTCCAATGCGTCCCGAAACAAAACGCACTCAGAACGAAGATAAGACAAATCGCCATGCCGTCGGCCCGAACCTGTCGAACTATTTGGTCGTCCATAAATTTTTTCGCCAGCCATTTTTCCTGAATGTTGCCCTGGTCGAGAAGACGCTGTCGCATCTTACGGAAAATATTTGACGGTAAGAAAAATATGAATGTGGAGGCGACCTCTAATAGGTAAAGGCCGCAAAATATGTAAAAGAAGTATCTGAAACTGGCTTTGGCTCTTGAAGCCTTTGCCGGATCGTATATCTCGGTCCCCCTTTCCATGGGTGACCGGTTGAACTTATGGTGGGACAGGTGGGTCAGCCGCAAAACATGGAAAGGCGAGCCGAAAAAAATCGAGAGCAATCTTCCGAAAGCCAAATTAATTCTGCCAGAGGAATTGAACAAGTCGTGGATTGCTTCGTGAAGGAGCGCCCAGAAAGGGTTGTTCAAGCACGCAATGGGGATAAGAGACACGCCCCACCAAATACTTTTCGGCAACAGATAAAGCGGCAGAATAAAAAATTGAAAGAGGTTCAAGAAAATACACAGCCCCGCAAGGCTGTAATTAAAAACGTCGGGTATCAAGAGTTTTGCAGCTCGCGTTGGAGAAGAGAAGGAAACTGGCAAGTTGGACATGTAGATCGCTCTCTCACAAACCGCTTCACGTTGTTCCATTGTCATCTTGATTGGGCTCTGTTTGTGGAAATATGCGCCATTCACGAGCGTCGCGATGTTTACGCTAGCGCATGTATGCTTCGCGCTCAATTTTTGAAGCAGATTCAGAAGGGCCAATCACGATGAAATAAAGGGCTATTATCTTCTAGCCCTTAAGAGCTATTGGCTTCGAACACATCCCTCTCTTCCTCTAAGTCGCCGTGGTGCTCGGGTCCGAATGTTCACGAAAGTCGTCCTCATCGCGGGCACCTGCAGATGAACGCGCTATTTTACATTCGCAGTCGAGATTTTTCCTGCAAATATTTTGCGCTAAGACCACGACGGCGAGAAAAGAAATGATATCATGGGTTAGGCCTAGATATTTCAAAATGCTCCTGGACCCCTCTCGCAGTTCTGTCGCCATAGTGTTGATTTTTCGCGTTGCCTTGCTCGGTGCGCTTTCGTTAGCGACGCAATCTGCGGTCTCTGCTTCTCCCGCCGGAGACGAACCTTCACCCGTAGAATCGAAAGAACACCAAAGTGCGGCGGTTCGACACTTCAGGCGCTCAATCGCGAGAATGCAGCCGTTGATAAAGCGCTATGGGTACTGGGCTGCAGCAGGGGCGACGTTGGTAGAGGGGATGGGAATCCCCGCGCCCGGCCAAACCCTTCTCATAGCGGGGGCTTTCGAGGCTGCCCGCGGGCGGATGAACATCGCGCTGCTCCTGCTCCTTGTGACTGGCGGCGCTGTAGTAGGCAACAGCCTCGGTTATGTGATAGGCCGCTGGGCTGGCCGAGCCGCGCTGCACAAGCTCAAGGTCAACCCGCAGCGACAGCAGTACCTCGATGACCTTTTCAAGCGCCGTGGCGGCCCGATCATCCTGTTGGCGCGCTTTGTCGATGGGTTACGGCAGTTGAACGGGATAATCTCGGGCGTGATGAAGATGCCGTGGTGGACCTTCACGGCGTACAACGTTGGCGGGGCGCTCCTATGGACTTTCGCCTGGGGGCTCGGATCTTACTATTTGGGTCGGGACATTCGCTTCATTGCAGCTTTTTTCCATCGGCACCGCGCGTTCTTTTTCGCACTGAGCGTGACCGCTTTGCTCGCTTTGTTGGTCTACTTTTTTTCGCCCAAGAATAGGGCGTTAAACGAAGATGCATAGGCGCCAGGTTCGAAAGTAACGACTCTCGGCAACACCTTATTGCTTTCAAAAGCGAACGACGATTTTTGGTAACAAGAAAACTGCTAGCGTGAAGCAGCGGTTCAGTTGACACCGACGCTTTTCACTCATGATTGCAGTATCGAATGTATCATACCCCAAGCGGCATAAAGGACTGTAAGCCCAACTACAAGCCAAACCACGACCTTAAACCAAAATGGCATATCTCCCATGCTTTAATCCCTATCTCGTCTCAACGTTTCAGAAGCGAAGGACGCAAAAGTGCCCGGTAATCTAGTCTCTTGGAACCTCTCACTGGTAAACCAAATCATCACTCATGCCGGATCGTTCTCAACCAGTGAACGAAACGGTCTTTACACAGGTAGCCGACAAATAGAAGGACCGCACAAAGAACGGCAATTATCGCTGCGGTCGGGTAATCTTGTTTTCTAATGCTCACCCCTTGGATTGTAAGCAGGTATGTCCCGGGCATGCGACCCAACGTGGATACAATCAAGAAGATGCTGAGCTTCATTCCCGTGAGGCCTAGGACATAACACAAAATGTCCTTTGGAAAACCGGGCAAGAGAAAAAGCAAGAAGCAGATTACTTCTCCTGTGTTCGTCGAGAGGAAGTTAAATTTGTCCAGAATGTCCTTCCTAATAAATCTCTCAACAAACGGTCTTCCCAAGATATCGGCAATCTCGAAAGCCGCCCACGAACCGAGCGTGAGTCCCAAGCTTGAGAAAAGAAACCCAAACGACACCCCATAAAGGTAGCCGCCCACTACGCCGGTCAACTCTCCCGGTATCGGCGAGATAATCACCTGTAACGCTTGCAACAAGATAAACATGGCAGAAGAATAGGGCCCCAGGGAAACAAGGAATCGGGCCAGCCTTCTTCTCCTCGTGAATAACTTCCCAATTGTTTCAGCCGGTCCCATAACACTAAGTGGTTGTGGTCCGTAACGGCTCGAGAAGAAAATCAGTGCAATGAGCAGGACAAGAATCGTCCCTTTGATGAGAATCTTGCGTTGCTTGGTGGTCATGACTAGAGACCGAAAGAAAAATGCATCAACAGCGAGAGGAAATGACGAGCGCGCGGCATAGTCTTTCGAAGCAACTAACACCGATTACCGATGAGTTTGGGTGATTTTAAATTCGCCAAGTAATGCTTGGACCGCGGGTTGGTTATCTAGTTAAGCGCGGTGGAGCAAATCACTCGATCGCCTTTCCGTCGGTTTTATGTTGAGACGCTTGAGGTGCTTTGGGATCGGATTCCTCGCCCTCGAGTTCCTTCTTGAATCCCCGTATTGCCTCTCCGAGCCCCTTGCCAAGCTCCGGCAGTTTCTTCGGGCCAAAAACAACCAGCGCAACTAGAAAAATAACTATGAGGTGGAGAGGCTGAAAAAGACCTTCAAACATAACGATTCCTCCGCGAGTTTGTCAGCGCAGTCGTATAGATGAGTTGTCTGTTTCGGCGCGGCAGCGATTTGACACCAGAACAAAATCATCAAAGCTCGTGAGCCTCCTAGGAACTGCACCGACTTCCTTGGTCAGCCGGGGCAGGTTTTTTTCTTTCAGGAAGATCCGCAGCGGCAATTCATTTTTGCCGCACTGAGCAGCGAACTCCTCAAAGGTAAAAAGGACCTGGCCGTAACCGGCGGCCGGAGCTGGACGCTTCTCCGCTACATAAAAACTGCCCATTATGTTTCCCTTCTCCGGTGACTGTACGAGCCAGATCGGTTTGTCAATCCGCAGATAGAACAGCAGCCCCTCGATATAAGTGTCGTAAAATACAAGACGGTCCGGACGATCTATCAAAGCAGCCGTTGCCTGCGCGGTTGACTTTGCCGCACGACGGAACGAAGCTCTTGCGACAATCTGCCCGGCCAAAATGAAAAAGAGAGCAAGGCTGACGGCAGTACACATGAAAGCCGCGCCCTGGCCTTTCCAAACACTCTTTAGATCACCGGCTACAAAAACTCCAAAAACGAGGGAGATAATAGTCCCGTACAACAGAAGCAGCGAAACGCTCTGAGGCACGTCGGATCTAATATCTCTCGCCAAGAGATTCGGCCACGCCGCCCCCACAAGAAGATAGACAATGAAGGCGACGATAAAAATTCCAGGAATGTAGAGTATCCTCGATCGCTTCGGGTCTTGCATTTTAGCGGCCACGGCTTGCCCCGTTAGGATCGCCAGGGCCGGATAAATGGGCAAGATATAATGCGGTAGCTTAGCATTCGATGCTGAAAAAAAAGCAAAAGGTAGGATCACCCACAGGGTCAAAAGAAGATTCGCACCGGTGAACGTTCGATTCCACAGGTTTTTCGCCGTGACGGGTATGAAAAAACTCCAGGGTAAAAACCCGATTCCTAAAACCAAGAAAAAGTAATACCAGGTCTTGGTGCGGCTGAAATGCGGTGTCAGGTAGCGAACAAAATGCTCTTCCCACAAAAAGTACCGTAGGTAGCCCGGATTTCTTGCCTCCACCCATAAATACCAAGGCGCAACGACAGCAAAGTAGACAATGGTCCCTAGGAGGATATTGAGTCGCCTCAGCAAAAACCATTTACCTGTAAGCAACAGATAAAAGAAAATGACCGCACCCGGGATAACCAATGCGATCGGTCCCTTCACAAGCGTCCCGGCTCCCATCGCCGCATACATAAGGAGACAATGTCTTTTCCCGGCTCTCGGATTGTCGGTCTGTGTGACCGCATAAAATGAAAAAAGCGCCAAAGAGATGAACAAGGTCAAGGTCATGTCAAAGATCACAATCCGTGAGAATAAGAAGAACTCAAGGCTTGTGATCAAGACCAAAGAGCTCCACAAGCCCTCCTGCAATCCCCATTGAAGTCGAGCAAATCGGTAAACCAGAAAAATGCAACCAAGGCCTGCCAATGCGGATGGCAATCGAGCCGACCATTCCGACAGACCGAATAGCTTGAAAGAAATCGCCACTAACCAATAGAAAAAAATGGGCTTATCTAGAGTTGGCAGGAAATTTTGATAGGGTGTCACCCAGTCGCCTAACAATAGAATCTCCCGCGCTTTCTCCGCGTTTCTACCTTCATCCGGCTCGAACAAAGCTGAGCTGCCCAGGCTGCTAAAGACGATAACCAGGCATACTAAACAAACCAGCCAAAACCAGCTTCGTTCCCCGATGCCGCTCACGCGGTTCTGACTGGCTATTGATTGCGAGATATTGCTCTGATCGATCATGGGGAAATTTTGAGTCGCTTTAATTCCCCGAACGACTTTTATTCTTCGGTTGTAAAGTAGAAAAATCCGATCATCGCGAAAATGGTATTGGGAATCCACGCGGCGATAGAGGCGGGCAGTGCTCCGCTATGGCCCAGGGAAATGCACAAGGCTGTCAGCACCCAATAACCGAAGCCGACAACCATGGCAGCGCCAAAACTCAATGCGAGCCCCGCGCTCATTTGCTTCTTCAGCGCGAAAGGCGTCGCCAAGAGCACCATCAAAGGCGAGATAAATGGCAGCGCCAATTTTGTCTGGAGATCGACCTCGTCTGATGTCGTATCCATGCCCTTAGCCTTCATTTCAGAGATCTGTCTCTGTAGGTCGAAGAAGGTGAATTCTTCAGGGTCACGCGCCAGTAGCTTCAGATCATCTGGAGTGTTTGAAATGGTCGGCAAGTCAGTATCCTTTCGCCTAACCATTTTACCGTCTGCCAAGATATTCCATCCCGTCGCTTCTTTGGCCTCCCATTCATGACCATTCCACCGAGCGCTCGGAACCTCTACGAGACCTCGCAGGCTGAAATCTCGATTGAGCAAAAAAACGGTGACGTGCTCAAGGACATTTGTTCGGGTATCGAAATTGCCGATGTTTATAAAGCTACCCTGCGCGCGTAGCCATATTTCGCGAGTTCCAAAAAGACTTTGCTGTTGCTTTTTTTGGATTTCTACTTTGTAAATGGCTTGGGCGCGATGAGCGAAGATCGGCACGAGAGCTTCGTTCCAGAAAAACGTAAACAAACAAATAAACATAGAAAGTATCAAGAGAGGTAAAGCGATTCTCTGGACGCTGATCCCGCTTGAGCGCATGGCGGTAATTTCGTTCGTTCGCGCTGCCATACCCAAACAGAACAGAGTCGAAAACAGCGTGGCGAATCCGATCACGCGAGAAATCGAGAGCGGAGCGTTGTAAATAAAATAGCGAATCACGGTCCAAACCGGGATTGCATTGTCGAGAAAATTAGTGATCCGATCGAAAAAATCGACGACGATATACAATGATGTTGTAACCAGGAGACTGGAAAAAAAGATCCGGAGAAATGCCCGAACTAAATAGCCGTCAATAATACTGCCCAAGGGGAGGTTTTTGATCCCTCCGCGCGTGTCCATCGGCAACTCTCAGCTCTTGTTTCGAAGTCTAGCTATACATCGACCGGCCCAAGCCAGTCCGGTATCCAGCTTAGTTTGGAACATAGCGACGATCCCTGAGCGCCTTCGAAAAAAGGTGAGTCCCTATCACACAGGTAGAACCCCGCCTTGCAATCATCGGGGTTTACGGTAGCGCATTGATACTTCACGCTCAATTTTTGAAGCAGATTCAGAAGGGCTAATTACGAGGAAATAAAGGGCTAGAGTATTCTAGCCCTTTAGAGCTATCGCAACGGAGATGGTTCAGGCGGTCCTATTCGAGAGAGCTTTTCACGGTAACCAGGCCTTGCTGGATTGCCAGAGCGGCAGCCTGCACTCGGTTTTGGAGATGGAGTTTTGCGAGAATATTTTTGAGGTGATTCTTTACGGTGTTTTCCGCGATATCCAATCGGGTCCCGATTTCTTTGTTAGTGAGTCCCGCGGCCAACAGTTGGAGTACCTCTTTCTCCCGTTCCGTGAGGTCGGCCGCAGCGGTCGTTTGGGAATTTTTAGACGCCCTTGCGGCGAACTCTTTCAAAATTCTCGCGGCGGTCCCTTGAGAGAGGGGCGCTTCACCGCGAAACACGCCTTCCAGCAGTTCGCGCAGCTTCTCCGGCTCCACTTTTTTGGAAAGATAGCCGTGGGCTCCGCACTTGATCGCTTCAAACAGGTCCCTATCTTCCTCGGAGATCGTTAAGATGACCACGCGGGTTGCCGGCAATGTGCTGGTAATCTGACGAGTTGCCTCTAAGCCGTTGACGACGGGCATATGAATGTCCATCAACACGAGATCCGGCTTCCCGGCCTGGGCCCTTGCGATCGCCTCTGCTCCGTTTTCAGCTTCGCCCATGATCTCGAAGCATTTTTCCTTTTCGAGGAGACTGGCCAAGCCCTTTCTGAAGAGAGTGTGGTCGTCAGCCAGCAGCACGCGAATGGTTTTCATCGAATCCTTGCTGTGCCAGCGGGAGCCGGATGATCACTTGGGTTCCCCGTCCCGGGACGCTGTTAATGCCGAGTTTGCCGCCCACAGACTTGGCGCGATCTTTCATGGTCTCAAGGCCAAAGCGGAGACTTGTCTCCAAGGTTCTATCCGTGAAGAAACCCCTTCCGTCATCTTCGATGGTTATAGTGGCTGCGTCGTTGTCATTTTCTATCGTGATCTTCCCCTTCGTCGCCCGCGCGTGTTTAACGATGTTGGTCAAGGCCTCATGGATGATGCGGATCAACTGGATTTCTACTTGAGAAGAAAAATTGATCGTTTCGGGATGATCAACTTTGAGTTCCACGGGAATTTTTCTCACGTCGCTAAAATCCCTGAGATAATCGGCAAGGGCGGCGACGAGTCCGACGTGATTCTTCAGAGCGAGAGCGCGCAGGCCGAATATGGATTCGCGAAGGTTTTGATAGGCTTCGTCAACGATCTGAAACAATTCCCTCAATAGGTTGTTGGTTTCAGTGGACGCGTTCCCGCCGAAGCTTCTTTCTGCCTCAATGAGTTTGATACGAAGGAAGGCTAAGTCCTGGGCGAGGCTGTCGTGAAGCTCACAGGCCAATCGTTCTCGCTCGTCTAAAATGGCCAGCCCCTTTTGTTTGTCTTGGTGTTCTTTTAACTGTCCGGCCATGCGATTGAAGGCGTGGCTCAAGAGACCGATCTCGTCCCTCGATGTAATGGGCATATTTTCGGGGACTTCTCCCTTTGCGATTTCGCTGGACCTTTCAGCGAGCTGACGGAGAGGGAGAGCAATCGCATGATGAAAGTAGCGTCTTGACGCCAGCAGAAAGACGGTGCCGATAAGAACCAATGCGACATTGAAACCTATCGTCATTCTCATTTTTTGTCGGGTTTCCGAAACTAGCTGATCCTCGATTCTCTCGTGTTCCACGCTTATCCGATCAGTGAATCCTTGGATCCGCTGCTGTATCGCCTCCATCGCTTCCAGGGCGCGGGTATCCACGTCGCTACGCGATCGCTCGGGGCCATTCTGCGATTGGCCGACGATTCGCTCCGCGACCCGTTCGGCATCGGTAATCATTTGACGCATCTCTTGGATGTTTCGGTCGGATCCGCCGACGTTTTTGTAGAGCGTTAGCAGCGTTTCGAAATCTGTCATGGAAGTACGTATCAGAGAACCGGGAATCGTTTTGTTTTGCAGTTGGGCCAGCTGGACCTGAGAAGTGAAATACTGTAATCGCCTATCTATTCGTTCTACGGTATGAACCTGCTCGCTCTGTTTGGCTATAACGTCTGACTTGAGAAGGTGGGAGCTTAAAAGATACAGAGAGCTTCCTCCAACCAAAAGGACTAATATGAAAAGGGAAACAAAAACAAAGCTCAATCGGCGATCGATTCGCCCGGTGAACTCCGTTCGGGAGGAGTCATTTTGTGCTACACTTTGACTGTTTGCGCGATATGTGTTTGGGAATAAAAAGCCGGCCAAAGACGACATCAGATTTCAACTATAGCATACGTAATCGGGCAATCTAGAGCATAGGTGATGGGTAAGAAGAGCCCAGGTTCCATCGTCTGGGACGAATTTCGAGTTTCATATCGAAGCTTTCATCGTGTGACGAGATTCCCCATGACTCTCCCGGCGAGGAGCGTCTGCATCCGGCGGGGAGTAAGCTTCAGAGCGTAGACCAACAATCGGTTATGCCAGCCCGGAATCGCAACCGGCTTCTTGCCAAGTTTTTTTAGTCCCAGTTCAACGACCGGTTGCACCGACATGGCAGCGACAGCGGATGAACCCGCGATTTCATGGAATTCTGTGTCCGTGGAGCCGGGACAGAGCGCTAGGACGTCCACTCCATCCTTTTTTAGCTCGTAGCCCAGAGACTCGGCCAAAAAGAGTTCATAGACTTTGCTTGCGGCATAGCTAGCTTCAAAAGGAGTTGCAATGTACGCGCTTACCGAAGAGACGAAAATGATTCCCCCTCTTTTCCGCTGCGCCATTTGCCGCCCGAATACATGACTCAAAATCACGGGCGCGCGGCAGTTGACGTCCAGTAGGGCCAGCTCTTTTTCTAAATCATGCTCTAAAAATCTGCTCGCGACGCCGAAGCCGGCGTTGTTGATCAGCAGCCCCACATCGATGGATTCAGTTGCCGAAAGAATCAGCGGGAGGAAGTCAGGCTGGGACAAGTCGGCCGTGACGATGCGGAGTTGTATTTTGTGCCTGTTTTCTAGCTCGCGCGCTAAATCTTCCATTCTCTGTCGACGTCGAGCGACCAGCACCAGATTTAAACCCATTTCCGACAACTGCCGGGCAAACTCTGTGCCGATACCCGCGGAAGCACCGGTTACGAGCGCCCACGGCCCATAGCGGTCTCTAAATGTCATCGCCGGGAACTCCTTTCTTCGAGCAGTGTATCTCGGCGAAAATCGCGCGCATAGTCAATGGCAAAGATTTGCTGGCAAGTCCGCCTGGAAGATCAGAGACGGAACACTACGCCGAGAACGCCGAAAAATTATAGCGAGCGAATGATTTATTCTCTGACAAAGAGCAACAACAGCATTCCCGCGACGTAGGTTGAGGCCGCGACATAGAAGGCCGACGTAAAGCCGTATTGATCCATCACGTAGCCGACGATCAAGGTCCAAACCGGCCCGGAAACGCAGCCCACGAAGTAATAAATCGAAAAGGCGGCGTCGGTTAACTCGTCCTTGGCAAAATCACTGATCATCGCTTGGGTCAGCGAGCTTCGGGCCTCAACCACGCTGCCGTAAAGAATCAGGTTCAGGTAAAGCAGCAGCCCCAGAGACGTTTGATGGGCAAGCCACACGCTCATGATGGCGGATAACAAGAGGGTGAATTGAGTTATCAAAGCGCGCTTGTGGAAACGGTCCGAGAACCAGGCGATGGCGATGGGGCCGACCAAGCCGGCGCCCTGCAGCAGGGTCAAAAGCAATCCGCCCGCAGACGCTGTGATGCCAAATCGTTCCATGAAGAAGGGCACGAGATAAGTGAGATTGATGCCGGTTCCACGTCCGGCAGCCCCCACCATTAAGACCAGCGATGTGAACAAAATATTGCGGTTTGTGAGACAAAGCCGGTAGGCGTTCAGGTTGGCTTTGAGATTGCCTTTGCGGCCGACTGAATCGTCGGGTGAAGCCTGATCGCGGAGCATGAACAAGGTCAGTCCCATAACCAGACTGGCGATTCCAAAAACCACAAATGCCGTTTTCCAGCTCATATAAAGGAGAGCCAGCGATGCCAGAGCGGGACCGATGAATGATCCGAAACTCCCTGCTGAATGATGGAACGTGAGCGCCCAGCCCCTGGCGTTCGGAAAATGGCGGGATAAGATGCTCGCGCCGAGCGGATGCTGCGGGCTCGAGCCGGCGTCGATCGCGACCCTGGCCGCCAATAGTTGAGGATAGCTGCCGACGAAGAATTGCATCATAGTGGCAATCCCGACGATCACGTTTCCGGTTCCAAGAACCGCGGTGCGCTTGAAGAAGCCGGTAAAAAATCCGTAGATGACTTGCAGCCCCTGTCCGACGAAGTTCGAGATGGCGGAGAGCGCTCCGAGCTGCAGCAATCCAAATCCCAGTTCCTTCATGACGACTGGAAAGATGACTGAAGTGATGCTGTACTGCAGATGGTTGAGTGTATGGCAGGCGCTGATGAGGCTGATGGCCATACGCTTTTGTTGCTCGGTCGCTTCGAGTGGCTGCGCGTCTATGGACGCGGCGGTGACAGCTGCGGCGGTGTTTTGCTGATCTTTCACGACGGTTCGGCCCTTGAGTTATGAAATATTAGTTAGAGTACCATCTTTTCTGTACAGGGAGCCGGAGCTCTCTGTCAATGGCGGCTCGCGCTGGCTCGCCGAGTTTGGGGTCTCGCATCTCGGGTCTTGAGTTCCGGGCTTCGACTTGACTCACAGCGCGAGACTCGAAACTCGGAACTCGAAACTATTTCGGCCGCGGCGTGTCGGCCGGAGTGTAATGGCCGAGAGAAAGGCTGACGACGAGGCCGATCAGCATCAATGCAAACGCCGTGGCGAACGCATACCAAATCGAATCGGCCAAGACCGCTGTCAATTTGGGCAACAGTTCCACCGGGATCTGGGCGCGGGTTGCCGGTTCAAGGAGATTCTGCGGATTCGCCAACTTATCGAGCAAGCCGGAAACGGCACCGCCGTCTTTCATCCGGCTCAAATTCTGCTGCATCTGATTGAGCAAGACCGTCCCAAGCAAACTGACCGAGAATGCTCCGCCGAAAGTACGAAAGAGCATGAGCGTCGAGGTCGCCACGCCGATTCGTTGGAACCAGACGCCATTCTGAGCGGCCACGAGGGTTGCGAGATTCGCGAAGCCCATGCCTACGCCGATCAATATCGCGCTGATCAAGACCGAAGGAAGACTGACGTTGGATTTATGAATCACGAACAACCCATAACCGAGCGCCATCAACACCATTCCTGTCGTGCTCACGAACCGATAGCCGCGTCGATTGATGGCTTGACCCGCAAGGAGACTTCCGGCGGTCCAACCGAGGCTCAAAAGTAAGAGCACCATGCCGGCCCGAGAGGCGGACAATCCAATGACGCCCTGGAGATAGAGCGGCAGATAAGTGACTGCGCCGAAGACGCCCATTGACGCGAGCGTGGCGACACACGTGGAAGTTCTGAACAGGCTCAGGTGAAAAAGATCAAGCGGGATCATCGGCTCCTCGGCCCTGCGCTCGATAACTAGAAATACGAATAGAATGACCAAAGCGAGGGCCACGAGACCGATGGTTTCGGGATTCACCGGGCGCATGGACTGTGAGCTTTCGGCTAAAGCATAAAAAATTAAAAGTAGCCCGAGCAGCAATACCACCGCGCCTTTGAGATCGAGACGGTGGGCATGACGGATGGCTTTTTCTTCCTTCAGACCGATCACGATCAGAGCCGAGGCGACCGCGGTTATGGGAAGGTTGACGAAAAACGCCCACCGCCAGCTCCAGTTCTCGACGATGATACCGCCGGCGAGCGGACCCAGGATGGAAGCGAGACCCCAAACACTGCTGATGAATCCCTGCATCCTTGCGCGTGTTTCGGGAGGAAAAAGAATTCCGACGAGGATGAACGACAGCGCATAGATGGCGCCGCCGCCGAGACCCTGAACGGCGCGGAAGAGAACCAACATCTCCATGCTTTGAGCGGCGCCGCACAACGTTGAGCCAAGCACGAAAATACCGATGCCGATAAGCATGAGGCGCCGGCGGCTGAAAAGATCCGACAACTTGCCGAAGAGCGGAGTCGTCAGGGCCGAGGTCAGCATGTAGATCGAAAACACCCAGCTGTAGAGCTCCAGACCTCCCAATCTGGCGACGATGGTCGGCATGGCCGTGCTGACGATGGTCGCGTCGATGGCAAAGAGAAAGATGACCAGCATGACGCCGGTGACGGCGAGATTTCTCTTTTGCGGCGTTTGATGAGTCGATGGATCGGGAGGGTTCACGTTGCTAGGGACAATGTTGGGAATTCGCGCGCGGCGTATCTTAACCAGTTGAACTAGTTTGCCGAGAGAGTCAAGCAATGATGGCTACGGGTCGGGTAATACGCCGGCTATCTCAGCGACCACTTCTCATTTTCGAATTACATAAAGGCGAACGTAAGACGGTTGCCGCCCGGCAAATCGCTTCGATGTTTTGAGAATTCTCAAAACGTGAAAGTATCCAAAGATCTGTTCGTGCAGCGACGGAGCGGGACTTCGGGCTCCGCGCCGGAGCGGAATGTACTAGATCCGATCGATCCCGACACGGTTTAAACGGATTGACCTGTTTGAACTGCTTGAACATTGCCTCCTCTGGATTACCTTGAGGAACGTTACCCGACCTGGCTAGACGAGGCGAGCGAAGTGAAGCACATCTGAATAACTCAGTAACTCATGCCTGACGCCACATCATTTGTGCGCCGATCTGTTTAATTCGGTGGTTTCCGCCGCTGGGTTTCGAGTTGTTATAAATTTTGGAATAAAAACGTCTAATAGCCGAGCTTTCAAACCAAGGAGGATGCCGTCATGAAAGGCCTGGCTACGTTGTTGCTTTTGGGATGCTTAGGTCTGGGCGGATGCGAGTTCATGGCCGGAGCCGCCACCGGTGCTTTGGCGACGGGAGCTGGTTATGAGATTAACGCCAAACGACAGATGGATCGGCTCGAAGATGATTACCGACGTGAGCGCATCAGCCGAAGAGAGTACGAACGGCGTAGAAGCCAGATAGAGAGAGGCTCAATTCTATATTGAGTCACGGACCACTCACCATAATAGGTAATAGTCGGGTTACCCAGGCCTTGCATGAAACGTTGTCCCCACGAGATTGTATGACTGCAGCCAGATCTCACCCTCCTCTGCTTTCCGTCGAGCCATCACCCTATTCAAATCCCAGTCACAACGCCAAAAAAGGAATCGATCTCGGAATTTCCGCTAAGGCCGACAATCTCGCAAATGAGACACTGTCAGGATTCGATCGCTGATAGGAATCCTCCGTTGCGCTTTTAACCCTTCATCCGTCTAACGTCTCAGGAAGGAGTTATTGCGCATGAAGGTAAAAAAGTTCCTGACGGTTTCTATGCTGGCCGTCTTAATGGGTTTGGTCGGGGGCTGCCACGAGCAGTCAGTCGATAGGTACCGCAGTGGCTACGGTAACGGTTCTTACCGTGATGGCTTTCGGGATGGTCGCGCCTACGAAAGACGCCGCGATGATTGGCGTGACAGCCGTTACCGCTACGACGACTACAGGAACCGCTGGTAGGCTGGAACAGCGGCTGCAGGGGGTAGGCGTTATCCCTCAGGCTGCGAGACTATCCCTAAAGAGGAAAAATTAAACTCTTACGGGCCGGTGAGATTAGTTGTGCCATTTGTGGTCGAGGGGAGGGAAGCCGGGATGAAGCTTGAAACCCGCGGTTGTTTTAGATACTGCTCGACTCCTGACCTTTATTTTCCCTCAAGTCAGGTTTGCGATGATCTCCTCGTCGGTCGCCGTCAAGTCCACCGGCTTCCCAAAAGGTTGCGGCCAATCCACGCCCGTGTGCCAGTACACTTCTACCTGGTTGCCGTCCGGGTCTTGAAAATAGACGCCGACGGCGTTGCCGTGGCTGACCGTACGGATGATGGGTATGTTGTGCTCCAAGAAGAGCCGGTAAAACTCTTTGACATCGGCGAGACTGGCGCAACGAAAGGAAATTTGCTGGACGACTTTGCCGTCCTCCCGGCCCGGCACCAGCAGCAACTCGTGGTGTTCTTCCAGCCGGCCCTTGGCCGTCATGAAGGTGCTGCCCGTCTTGGGATTCTCGTCGCTAATCTTCAGGCCAAGAATATCCCGATAAAATGCCTTCGAACGCTCGATGTCGCGCACGTAAAGACCCACATGACCCAATGACATCACTTTCGGCATAGATCCTCCTTTCAGAATGACCGGCCCCGACTCCTCACTTGTCAATTGCAGTACAGTACCGGCAGTAGTTCAATTTCGCGAAAATTTGTCGGGCGCCCGAAAGTGGATCTTGGTGTGTCCAGATGAATTGTTGTCGCCAACTCTCGGTACCCCAACCGGCTGATCCAAAAAAAGAGGCGCCGTTCGGCGCCTCTTTGAAGTCACTCAAAAAATGGTCCTACTTCGGCTGAGACACGAGCCGGAGATACGGTTTCAGTGTTTTCCAGCCGCTTGGGTATTTCTTTTTTGCTTCTTCATCCGAAACCGAAGTAACGATGATGACGTCATCACCCTGCTTCCAGTTAACCGGTGTGGCAACCTGATGCTTGGCGGTTAACTGCATGGAGTCCACTACACGCAGCACCTCGTCAAAATTGCGGCCAGTCGTCATGGGATAGGTGAGCATCAGCTTGATCTTCTTGTCCGGTCCGACAACGAAGACCGAGCGCACTGTCGCATTGTCTGCGGCCGTGCGCCCCTGGGCGGTTCCGCTAGCGCTGGGGTGAATCATGTCGTACAGCTTGGCAACCTTCAGATCAAAGTCGCCGATAATCGGGTAGTTCACCGCATGGCCCTGGGTTTCCTCGATATCCTTGGACCATTTCTTGTGATCGGTCACGGGATCAATGCTCAGACCGATTATCTTGCAGTGCCGCTTGGCGAATTCCGATTTGAGACCCGCCATGTAGCCGAGCTCGGTCGTGCAAACCGGGGTAAAATCCTTCGGATGCGAAAACAGAATAGCCCACCCGTTCCCAATCCATTCATGGAAATTGATGGTTCCTTCCGTCGTCTCCGCGGTAAAATTAGGAGCTTCCTCTCCGATATGGAGTGCCATAATTATTTACCTCCTTAATAATTATTTTTTGCGAAGTGTAGCTCTTTCCCTAACAACTTGCTTTTAAGGTTCCGCTACTAGACCAAAAAGCCACCGAGATCATTCCATCTGCGGACGGCCGAAGGGTTACACTGGCCAGCGCCCCGTTTGATGGCAAAGAGTTATCAGATAACCGGACATTAGGAAAGACGAAAGGGGACCTTGTTCATTACGTTGAACTATTTCGCCTGCTGTTCTTTGGTCCTCGTCGTCATCGACGATGCTTCTACCCTCTATTTCCCACCATTACGTGGTGGAGCGTGCCGGGAGAATCCAGCCTAGCTTGGCACGACATCAACCATTCCCTCCTACCCACAACTAGATTGTCTTTTATCCAAGTCGGTTACCGTAGTCAACCAACGCACCGCCTTTCGCAAGACTGGAAAGCGACAAATCTACGGACCTTCAAAACTCTCCAAGCACGAGGCCTCGCTTGCCGATCCGCTCGACTCCGTCAACAACAGTTTGATCGCGGGAGAGCTGCAGCTTGGGCTCCGCCCTTTTACTTCCTAAACACAACTGTCAAAATATCTCGCGCTAACCTATTTCGTGATCTCTCTGCATTTAGACAATCCGAATTTTCATTCTAAAGGCGTCAAGCACAAGGCAAAGGGTCTACAGGATGGCGCTTTTGGCGGACGGTCGGATCTGACTCGAAACCCGATACGCGAAACTCGAAACTGCGTAAGCGTTGCTCACGAGGAATGCTCGGCACAACGGCGTTTCTAACACGATGTGGCTGTGGCGATCAACAAAAAGTACCTGTCCCCGGGTAGTGGTTCAGTTGGTCAAGATCTCTCACTTCGTTCGAGATGACAGATCATTTAACGTGTCATTTCGAGCGCGGCGCGAGAAATCTTTCTTCGACCTAAAGTATGGTGTGTTCTAACTGGACCACTACCTGTCCCGGGTTTCGGCCATAATAGTCAGTATAGACATATTAGCTGGATTAGTTATAATAACCCCAGGCCAAGGGAGGTTTTTGCCATGTCTACGCTGACATTTAGAAATAGCCAGGGCGCGCTTGTTGATGTTCCGACCATCGCCGCCACTCGAGTCAAGAACGAGTTCGGTGCGATCCTGGAAAGAGCCACCCATGGCGGCGCCGTCGCGATTACTCGGCACGACACGCCCAAGGCGGTGCTGCTCTCTTACGAGGAGTTCGAATCGCTAGTGCAAGTGCGCTCCCGTAGTCTTGACAGCCTTGGCGCCGAATTCGACGATCTTTTGGACAAAATGCAGAGCCCGCAAGCCAAGAAAGCGATGGCCGCAGCATTCAATGCCAGCCCCGCTAAGCTCGGACGCGCCGCGGTGAAGGCAGCTCGCAAGCGCGGTTGAACCGTAATCATTGCCGCTCTCGCATGACCCAGAAAGGCCAAAGAGAGAGGCTGCCCTCACAAGTGAACGCGGCGAATTAAGCCTTAACATGGCTTCTCTTAGACAGTCGCGCATTTACGTCATCGCAGGCGTCAATGGCTCGGGCAAGAGCAGCATAGGTGGCGCGGCCTTTCGCGAAAACGGGGGCGAATACTACAACCCCGATGAGGTTGCCCGTAAGCTGATGGCCGCCAACCCAACGCTGACTCAGGTGGACGCCAACAGCGCAGCCTGGCACCAAGGCGTGAAACTGCTGAAGCGGGCTATCGCCGAACGCAAGGATTTCGCCTTCGAGACCACGCTCGGCGCCAATACGATTCCGCGCCTGCTCGCACAAGCCGCATCGCAAGGCATCGAGATCTATATTTGGTACGTGGGACTTTCCAGTGCCGAGCTTCACATCGAACGCGTCCAGGCTCGGGTCCGCCGCGGCGGTCACGACATTCCTGCAGAGCATATCCGACGGCGCTACGAGCACAGCCGCTTAAATCTCATCGATCTCCTGCCGCAGATCACGGGCTTGCGTGTTTACGACAACAGCGTCGATGCAGATCCCGCCGCCGGCAAAACGCCTAAGCCAAAGTTGGTGTTGCACATGGAACGCGGGAAGATACTGAACCCGCGCAATCTTAAGCAGACGCCGGACTGGGCAAAGCCTATCGTCGCCGCAGCACTCAAGTTGAGCCTGAGCTGACTCTCACGGAGCTTCCGTTTCAGCGCCCCTGCGTCTCTGCGTGAGATCTCCGATTTATCTTTCTCAGGCTTCCCCTTTTTCTTTCTCCGATCGGGGAAGTCATTTCGATGTTTCGAGAATTCTCGAAACATGGAAGTGTTCTTACGGCGAGACCAGTCTGACGGCTGAGTCAGTTGTGATTCACGGATGATTCGAGAGCGGTTCACAGATGGTCGATGATTTTCTGATCGCGAGAATTCAAGTATCCAGGCATTTTGCACGTAAAGCTTTTTTGCAGCGAAAGACGGTGACTTCCACCGTGTAGTTCCTCGACTGGCCCCGACTTAAGCGCCGGTTTTACCTTGATAGGTGTGGGGCGGCATCGTCAATCGCCATCCTTTGGTCAAACTATTTAAACGTTTTGAACGGCTGGAACGGCTTGAACGGTTTCAACGGATCGAACGGCTGGAAAAGCTTAGACACCAAGATATGTTTCGGCATCCTGACACGCCAAGATGCGAGAGTTGGTTCCCAGCCAGATCGATTACTCGTGAATCCTGATTCGGCCCGGCTCAACAATCCACAGGTGACCGGAAGGAGTAGCCGTTGTGAGAGCGTTAACAAGAGTCAGAATAAGAATCGTCACCGTGGGGAAGAGGTCGTCCGGGCCCCGAAGAACCACCAAGCCTTGAGTGGGCTCGGGGGGATACCGCAGCACATTCGAGAAATCGAGATCGAGAGTTACAAATACGTAGCCTCCTGAGATGCAGTGGTCGTAAACCTCAGGATCTACTGTTCCGTGGAGGCCTTGATCTCGAACAGTTGTTGCCTCGTGGCCAGCCTGTCGCAGGAGAACAGAAAGCCGTGTGTCTATGTTTTCATCTAGCTTCAGCCTCATGCCTGCTTTATGGGGACGTTAACGTATCGCTCTCGTGTCATCTCAGCAGCATAAGCGAGCGCTGCTTTGATGTCTTCCTTAGCGAGGGATGGATAGGCTTCAATAATCTCCTCCGCGGTGGAGCCGGCGGCTAGATTATCGACAATCAGAGAAACCCATATTCGAGTCCCCTTGATGCAGGGCTTGCCGTGACAGACATTCGGATCAATAGAAATGCGCTCTCGCCAATCTTTCACATTAAGTCTCCCCGAAGCTACCATACATGTATTGTACCACATAGCCTTGCTTCCAGGGAGAGAAAAGTCAAACCCGCACGATCCACCAAGACGTTATTCCAGACGTCCTTCTGGTAGCACCTATGCAAGGCTCTTTCCCCTCCTAAGGCCGTTCATGCTCCAGGGAAGTCATTTTAACGTTTTGAAAATTGTCAAAATGTGGAGGTGTCGAAGATCTGCTGATTTCGTCGGGGTGGGTTCCGGACTCTAATTATTGGTCCGATCGATCCGATCACAGCTTGAACGGATTGAAAAGCTGAGACACGAAGTTTCTGCATCCGAAGACAGGGGCTGCTCCTAATGCCAAATGTTTGACAATTTGACACGACCGGGTGCCACTTGTCACGCAGCCACCCTGCCAAGAGCGTTAGATTTTCGGACTTTTCGTCGTGGTACGCGTTTTGCCTTCCTGCCGAAACAAAACAATCAGCAATGAGAAAATCAGACTTAGCTATCAGCTCATTGTTCCAAACTGGCAACTCAACGAGATAAAAATAATTTCCTGGAGGCACAGCATATGAACGAGATGCTTCTAATTTTTTCAGCGGGTCTAGTGGCCGGAATTATTCTCGGAATTTTGATGGTGCACGAGTGAGCAGACAGATTTCATGCTTTTAAGTCCGACATGGTCCGAATGCTGACACCAAGCGTGGTCCCTACCAACGAATTTTGCTGAGCCCAAACGCCGCCTCCGCGGTTAAGCGTGTTTGCTCTTGAAGTTGAGCCCATTCTTTTCCGCCCCGCCAGTCCTCAAAACTCGGAGCGTTCGCGGCCTCGAGCACCACTTCAGCTTGTTTCAAGAACAGTGTGTAAAAGTCATCACCGAGGACGAGGCGATGGATCTTAACGTCCTCAAAAATCTCAGTAAGAGGAATAATTTCGTTCTGCTTCACGAAACCGTTAGGAGTCGGATAACCCGATTTCAACCGGTTTAGGTTTGTCATGACCCGCTCCAATCGTGCCGCTAATCCAGTGATCAGCGCAAATCGATCCGACAGGACCTTCTCCTCGAAAGCGGAGCGGCGTTTTAGTACCGCTTCGAACATTTTTGATTTCGCATCAAACTCGGACGCTATGCTCTTTTCGACGATCAGCTTGATAACGAACAGCAGCGCCGCGCCCAAGGCAAGCAACACTACAACTGCCGGAGAGTATTTGGCCAGCCACTCCAAAAGTTCGGTCATGTATCCTCCAACTCTTTATCATGCTCGGGTCTGAGCCAAGCCCTTTCTAACGATCCACTCCATATGGGCAACCCAGTCCAGACAAAAAGATGATTGCGAGCGTCAAGTCTTAACCTATAACCTCAGGGATGCCTCGATTTTCGCCAAAGCCGTCTTTAGAGTCTTGTCCTTTTCGACTCTCTCCCGTAACCGCTTGCGTTCACGACTTACCGCCGTGTAATCCAGATTACCCAATACCTTTCCAATCTCTGCCTGGCTCACTCCGCCGTAACGATACATCAACTCCATAGCCACCGCGCGCTCGTTTCGGTGTCCTGTCCGTCTACCCGTAAGCTTCTCCTGTTCCAACCTGAAATATCGAGTCACCTCTCTGAGCACCGTCTTTAGCCCCGTGGCTTCAAAACGTCTCACCGCAGGCTGTTCACGCTTCGATCCGCGTGCTTTGATTTTACTTTTCACCCGCTCGACAAACTCCTCTTCGCCTAGGACGACCTGACCTTGTAACTTCTCCCACGGCGTGGCGTAGCCCTTCCGGATTCCTTCCGCCACAAATTCTCGGTACCGCTTTCGGTTTCCTCCGACGTAATTCAGCACGGTCTCGTAACTCACCCAGGATTGTTTCCTCTCGGAATAAAGATAGCCGCCAAGGCTGCTCCATGGATATTTTTCGAGGTACCTGATCTGCTCTCGGATATTCCCCTCCTGGGATGACCACACTCTAACCGGGTTTACATGCACATAACGGCTAAGTTCCAATAGGTAGTTGTCTTTGTCTATCAGTATCGCCCTGTACCGCCCTTGGTAAAGATGGCCCATCCGGTTATGACGGCGGTTAAACGCGCCGGTGTAGCTAATATTAAAGTGCCTCATGAAGTCTGAAAGATTGCCCGTCGGTGTCTCCACGAGCAAATGAAAGTGGTTGCTCATCAGCACATAGGCATGAAGCTTTACTCGGTAGACCTCTAGTGAGGTCCTAAGCTTTTCAAGAAACACCTTCCGGTCGCGGTCGTCCTTAAAAATTGCTCTTCGGTCATTACCCCGGCACGTCACGTGATAATACGCATTCGGGTAAGCAATTCTCAGCGGCCGCGCCATCCACGCCTCCTAGCACACAAAGCGATCTACTGGTAAAGATTTAACCCCTGCTTCCCCTAAGGATAACCCCGTAGCTCTTCACATGCCGCCATTCCGCCCTGCTCCGCGAGCCGCATTTGGCACCTTCGGCGATTTCTCGCGGGTCCGCAGCCTCGAAAGGAGCCTCGCCGAGCGGCCGAACGTCCTTTGCAGCGATTCATCTCCGACCAGGCGCGCGCCTTCGGGGCGATATTCCAGCACGAGCTTGCGCGTGTGAAATGCTTCGAGTTCGGCGCGGTGGCCGACACTGACGATGGTGGCTTCCGGGAGCCGCTCCAGGAGCAGTCGCATCAACTGTTCCTGGCTCAATGAATCGAGGGCGGCGGTGGCCTCGTCCATCACGATAATGTTCGGACGATGGATAAGCACGCGGGCAAACGCGAGCCGCTGTTTTTCTCCGCCGGAGAGCATGTGTTCCCAGCGCGTGTCTTCATCGAGCCGGTCGAGAAAATGGCCTAACCCCACTTCCTCGACTGTCTTACGGACCACGGCATCATCAACCGCCTCGGGCGAGAGGGGATAGGTGGCCGCGCGGCGCAGCGTTCCGAGCGGCACGTAGGGCTGCTGCGGCATCAAGAACAGCCCTTCCAATTTCATCAGGATCTCTCCCGCACCCCACGGCCACAGGCCGGCGATCGCCCGCACCAAGGTGCTCTTGCCCGTGCCGGATTCGCCGACGACAAGCACCTTCTCGCCGGGGCTGATCGCGACATCAGCTTCGTTCACCACCGCGCTTCCATCGTTCAAGGTCACCGACAGGTCCCGCAACCGGAGCGCCCCATCCTCGGCTTGTTTGCGAACAATTCGGCCGGTCGTTTCTTCGCGGTCGGCGCGCTCCAGGCGGTCCAGTGACACCAGCAACGAGGCGAGTCGGCGCGCCGAGGCGGTCCAATCGGCCAGGCGTGGATAGTTTTCCACCAGCCAATTGAACGCCGTCTGCACGATCACGAACGCGGAGGCGGCCTGCATGACTTCGCCAAGAGTCATGGTCCCGCCGACATACTTGGGGGCGCAGAGGAGGATCGGAATGATCGGCGCGAGGCCGCCACTGGTCTGCGACACGATCGTGGTGCGGATGTACTGCATCATGAGTTCGCGCCAGCGCCTGCGGACGGTCGTGAATGCCGCGTCGAGGCCGGCGCGCTCCTCACTCTCGCCGCCGAGCATCGCGATGCTCTCGCCATTTTCGCGCAGACGCGTGAGCGCATAGCGGTACTCCGCCTCCGCCTGGTTCTTATTCTCCGCCACGACGACGAAGCCGCGGGCGATACTGACCATCGATCCGCTGGCAAGCACCGCGTAGACGAAGGCGGCGATCACCAAAAACCCTGGGATGCGGAGCATCGTGCTTCCGACCGGGATCGTGAGCTCGCCGCCGATGAACCAGAGCACGCCGATGAAGGTGATCGCCGAGATGACCGCCGAGAAGACACCCATCGCAAACTCGACCGGGGCGTCCACGCTCAGCCGTAGATCCTCGGCCATGCGATATTCCGGGTTGCTGTGATCGCCCGGGACCAAGTTGAGTTGATAATAACGGCCGCTGGTGAGCCACTGATCAAGCACGTGCGCGTTCAGCCAGTCGCGCCACCTGCGCTGCAGGGTCAATTTCGCATAGGTGGCCGCTGCCGCCACGCTCACGCTAGCGAGGATCAGGGGGAAGAAGATCATCGATTGGTAGAGCACCCCGCTGCCATCGCGCTTGTCGAGCGCATCGAACATGGCGCGGTGCCATACGTTCAGCCGGTACTGAAGGCCGAGATTCACCAGCGCAATCGTGATCACCGTGAAGGTCAGTAACCAGGCCGTGCGCCCGCCTCCTTTGCGCCAGAAGCCCAGAGCCGCTTCCCAAAAACGTGCGAGCAGGTACTGTCGGGTTTGTTGGTCGTCGTCCTCAACCATCGCGCGCCTTTCTTCTTGCCGCGTCCGCGCTTCTCCCGAGCGCACGCGTCGCGGCGCCATCCACGCCTCCCTAGCACACGAAGACGTCTACTGTCAAAGGTAAAGATTTGACCCCATTGCCTGGAACGACCACTCGGATCAGGCATTCCCTCTGCCAGGAGTGATAAGAAAGCCAAGATTGGCTAGATTGGAAAGTCTGATCCCTATGTTTTTTCGTTTGAGAATTCTCGAAACGTGGAAGTGTTCTAGCGGAACGAAGAGCGCGCACGACCCGTCAACCGCGTCTCCAGATCTGGACAAAGTCCTGATCGCAAGAAAATCGAAACGAGCCGTCTGGACGTTCGAATCGTGCTCGCACGTAATCCTCCAGCGCGTGACGCGCCGGCGGGTCCGGTATCGGAAGCAGGTTGAGCATGAATTCCGCAATGGCATACGCCGATGGAAAATCCCGCGTCTCGACGTGCGCGGAGACGGTCTCGACCCGCACCTGATAGGCGCCGCCGCACTCCTCCTCAAACTGGCGGGCCAGTGAAGAGAGCAAGAAACGCCGGCCGAAGAAATGCTCCAGCATACGCATGCAATCGGTATCATGGTTCTGGACCACCAGAACCAAAACGCCGCCGGACGACAGCCACGAAGCCAATCGGTTCAGATTCGGCAGCCATTCCGCGACATCGATGTAGTAGAACACGTGAGAACAAAGAATCAGATCGGCGGCGGCCCCGATCTTGGCGTCGAGAATTTTTTCGGCAATGACTTCCGCCGTCGGGCAGGCCCGCTTTAGCTCGCTCCGCAAGGACGCGTTTGGCTCGATGGCGATGGTCCGGCCAAACCGTTCGGTGAACCATGTAGTCACCTTGCCGTTGCCGGCGCCCGCGTCAATAAATACACGCCGGGACGGCAAACGATCAATCAGGTCCGTCAGCCATTTTTGCGCCTTGAGCTTCTGGTCGGTGTGATCGAGAAAGACCTGAAAGGCCCGGTGGTATTCGCGACTTAGTGAATCGTAAACGGCTATCGTCCGTTCGTTAGCCATAGTGTTCTCCTTGTTGGGCCACGGTTTTCGACAAAGGCACCTTACCGGTCTCGATCAGCAAATGAACGTGATTGCTCATCATACACCAGGCTAGAAAATCTAGCGCGTGTTTCAAAGGCGATTGAGATAATAGATCGAAGCATGTCGTTGGCCGAAAGAAAACATCCATCCTAGGTGCGCCCCGCTCCGCGACGTGATCCGGAACATCCGAACGACCACGCTGGTTTTTCGCCAGAGTTCAGGGAGAATTCCTCACCGGACATATTGACAAGTCCAAACATCGACGCCATCTCCGCTAGCCGGTCCGAATGTCCAAATGGTCTTTGTCGGTTCAGTATTTTGCTTTTGATTTGCTTAAGCGGGCAGGCTCACTCGTATTCATTTCGACGTTTTGAGAATTCTCAAAACGTGCAAGCCCGCTCTGTTTCTTGATTCTGGTAAACGTTTTGAACGGAGCGAAGCGATTGAACAGCCGGAACCAACGGCTTCTTAGCCGTTTTGCTATGGCGCGAGAGGTTGCGTCTGTCTCATGCTACTTGTCAATTGCTGTATACTGTCCCCGGAATTGCTCCCGCTCGACAACAAAATGAAATTGATTAGGCATCAAACAGAAAGCAAACACTTTAATCCGATGACGCGCCTCGGCAGTCGGTCGAATGTAACTCGAAACCCGAGACGCGAGACTCGAAACCGCGCAAGCGGCGAACCACGAGGAATTCTCGGCACAAGCGCGCTTCCGTGAGCGGTGGGTGGAATCTACCGTTTCGGCGAACGTCTTGCACCCTTTGCTGAAGCCTTGCTTCGATCCTTGATAGGGATCAGCTTGCGGGCTTTCGGATCAATGCAAAGCGCTCCGCAGGCTTCAACAAAGCCGCGTTCTGCATACTCACTGGGCACCTCGAAGTCGCCTGACATTTGTCCCTTGCGTGGGACGGGCCGCAGCTCACCGACTTCTTCTCTGTATGGCCGCTCCGTCGGGTCGAGATGGACTGCTGCAAGTATTCGTCCAGTGCGATCGTATAGAATGTGGAGCTTCATCTTTCCTTCCTTTCTTTGGTTACGGCTCCTGCACCTTGATGGCGGTGAAACGCAGCAAGCCAATATCGGGACTTCCAATGCCCCGCACCGTGACATCAAGGATAGTGACCTGGTTCAGGTCATTATCCGACGACGAGATCAGTCTTGTCACCTCTGCGGTATTGTTAGCCTGAAAGGGTCGAACACTGAACCCCCAATAGAAGTCTCTGTCGCCAAGTTTCCACGTCCACCTGACGGTTGCAGTTTTTTGCAAGACCGGGTCGCTCCAGAATTGGGTAACGGTAGCCATAAAACACCTCCTTGGTTTGTCACAGTCTACGGGGGATGTGATTTAATTTTTGGAACCGGACGGTCTTTGCCGGTTCAGACACTCACAAACAATGTATCGTCACGAAGCAAGAGCACGAACACGGCTTTTGATTCGTCCACGAGGAATTCTCGGCACAAACGCGCTTCTAGCATAGTCGCGCTAGCTCAAGCAACGGAAAAGTAGCCTGATCTCTTTTTGTGTTTTTTAACACCAGCCTCCGCCCAGCATTAACGACTGCCACCAGCTGCCTGAATCCAGAAACGGTAAGATCCAAGACCCGAGCCGCTAGCTCTCGCCTTCAATGGCGCCGCTCAACTCGGAACCGCGTAAGCGCCGTCCCCAGATCCTTCTAGGGCTCTCCGAAGCATCTCGTCGCGTTGTCCCACAGCATTTTTCGCATGACCTCGTCTCCCAGGGATTTCCACGCCAGCACTTTGTTCGTCGACTCGGGAAACCGGGATTCCGCGTGGGGGTAATCGGACGAATACATTAAGACGCCGTCGCCGAGGAAGTCGGTGACCATTCGGGCCATCTTCTCGCCTTCGTGGATCACCACGCTGGCGAAGAAGCGGCCACTGGTCATGTAGTCGCTGGGCTTACGAGCCAGATTCTCCGGCAGGGCGTAAGACATGTAGATCGATTGATCGTCCATACGCGCTCCCCAGAACGGGAGCCAGCCAAAGCCTGACTCGAGGATGCAGTAGCGAATGTCAGGGTACCGATCCATGATCCCGGCACCGAAAAATGCGCTCACTGCTCTCATCGCGCCCCACGGGTGCGAGGCAGTCCGGCCGATGAACGGGTTGTCCCAGAGGTCGCGGTACCCAGGATAGCCAGAGGTGAAACTGTGATGCGCCACACAGAGCCCTTCGTCGTTGGCCGCGGCCCAGATCGGCTCCAGGTCCGGATGGTCGATGGGAACGCCTTCAGCCAGGTGGGGATAGATATCTGCGGCCCATGGCGCGCGCGCCCATGCTTTGATTTCTTCCACCGACGCCTCGATGGCTCTGCTGCTCACCACAATGAGAGACTTCAGGCGGCGAGGGTGCTTGCTGCAGAAGTCATTGGTAAAGCGGTGGTTGGCCTGGATAAACCCGATCTCGACCGCAACGTCATCCGAGGCTGGAGGTAGTCCGGGAAGCATGAGCTGGACGTCCACTCCCTCTTCGTCCATATCCCGAATGCGCGCGTCGACGTCGTCATCGGACCCGCCGGGCGTCGGAAAGCGGCTACCCATAAACTTCGGGAAATGAGGCTCGATATGCTCCCGAGGACCCGCTTCCCCTAAAATACGCAGGCGCTCGCGCCAGCCGGCTCGTTTCTTGAACTGGTAACGGTGGCGATACGGTGGTTGGAGGATCTCGCCGGCCCAGCCGACGCGAAAGGGAACCTTGCAGCTCTCCCACTCAGGCAGCCGCTTGCGCATGGCGGCATCGAAGTAGGGCTCCAGGGTTTCGGCCATCGGATTGAGGTGCGTGTCCGAATCAAAAATCTTAAAACCGTCGCGCATTCGTGCTCCCTCCTTACGTGCATAGCGACGAGTGTGAGGTTATCCATAACACGACCATCGGCGCTCGTGAATATTTGGTGTCTGCCATCGAAATTTGCGATTTGTGTCCCCTTAGATGGCTTGACAGGGGAAAAAGAAAAACCTTCCCCATCCGTTCTATTGCCTTTCCGCTACGGTTGCCCTAATTTACGCGAAACATGAAACTGATTACTTACGAGACCGCGAACGGACCGCGCGCTGGCGTTGTCGTCGACGGGCAAGTGCTAGATATTGCAACTTTGCTTGGAGAGCAGGACGAGCTACGCGATGTCCGTGCCCTGCTGGAACTGCCAAACGACCCGCTAACACGGCTGAAGTCAGCCTTGGGTTTAGCGCGCGCCGGGCAGGGTGTACCGCTGGGCGGGGTTCGCTTGCGGGCGCCGATCTTGCAGCCGCCAACGGTCCGTGACTTCATGGTGTACGAGGGACATGCCAGCGGGGGAGGCGCGCGGCAACTCTCCGATGCCTGGTATCGGCTGCCGATTTTCTACTTCTCTAACCCGCTTTGCATTTTCGGTCCAGAGGATGCCATTCCCTACCCATCCGCTTCGGAACAGCTCGATTACGAGCTGGAGCTGGCTGCGGTCATCGGCCGAGAAGCCAGCAATGTCGCCGAGGCGGACGCTTTCTCATACATTGCCGGCTTCACCATATTTAACGACTGGAGCTGTCGCGACCTCCAGCGCGACGAGATGGCGGCGCGCCTCGGGCCCGCCAAAGGGAAAGACTCAGCGAGCTCGCTGGGCCCCTGGATCGTGACGACAGATGAGCTGGCGTCCTTTATACGCGACGGCCGCCTGCACGTGCGCTGCACGTTGAAAGTGAATGGCGCCCAGTGGATGGAGAACAACGCTGGCATCATGTATCACACCTGGGGTGCAATGATCGAGCGCGCCTCGCGGGACAGCCGGGTCGTTCCCGGCGACGTCCTTGGCGGGGGTACAGTTACTGGCGGGTCAATCGGCGAGGCGATACGCAACGGATTCCCAGCGCGTTATCTCGAACCAGGGGACGTCGTGGAGATCGAGGTCGAAGGGATCGGGATCCTGCGCAACACCATCGCACCAAAGCTGAACCCCGACTTCAACTATCGTTTCAAGGCCCCGTGCGGCCGTTAGGCAATCGCTGAATCAATGCCGTGCGCAGGTCCGGCCCGGTACTTGGCTCCGCTGCACGCATCATGCCTGAAGCTTTCTAAGCACTTCAAGGGCCCGAGCCCAGGCGGAGCGGGCGACTGATTCGATATAACCGTGGCCGCGCGTCATAGTCATGAAGCCGTGGCCTGCGCCGGGGTACACGTAAACCTTGGCGTCCGCGAGCCGGCCGAACGCCTCTCGGATACGCTCGATCGCCGTCATCGGAGCAACCTCGTCCCGATCCCCGTAGTGGAACGAGAGCGGGCAGCGTACGCCGTCCAGCTCGTCGAGGTGATTCTCGACGTGCGATCCGTGAAACGATATCCCGGCATTGGTGCCGTAGCGCGCCGCCGCCAGGAGGGCGAAGGGGCCGCCGAAGCAGAATCCCACTACGGCAACTTTGCCGTTACATCGGGGATGCTTCTTGAGATTCGCGATCGCATCGGCAAGGTCTGTCATGCCGAGCTCGAGATCGTACCGGTCGTTGCGCGCGAAGACGCGTTTGCGACCGTCGTCGGTCCAGGGCAGCGGGCCCGAGTCAGCATCGCGCCAGAACATGTCAGGGGCGGACGCGACAAATCCCTCGGCCGCGAGCGCGTCTGCGTAATGCGTCATGTCGCTGTCAACGCCGGAAATGGTTGACACGATGACCACGCCAGCCCCCTTTTCGGACATAGGCGAAGCAACGTAGGAATCAAATTTACCGCTGTTGGTGGCAGCGATCGTGACATGGGTCCCCACCATTGGTATCTCCCTTTCCTGCGATCCCTCATTTTGGGCTGAAGGTAGCGGATAACGGGGCATTACGTCAATGTGAGAGCTGTGAGTTCTTGACCGGGCGTCATCCCGTTTAGAAGAGAGTCCCTTTTACGCTGCAAACTTTATTTGTTTTAACGTTTTGACATTTCGAAGCGGTGTAACGGATAGAACGGACCGCCGCGATTGAACTGCTTCAACGGCATTGAACTCGGACGATTTGAACTGAGCGTAGCGGTTGAAATTCCGCTCATGGTGAGCTGGTCGAACCATTGGAACGACCTGAACTGCCTACGGCTGTTTGGCCGAGTTAGGATTTATCATTCCGGATGCTTTCGCAACCAGTCGATGTACTCCGCGATTGCCCGCTCGGGATTGTACTGTGGGCGGTAGCCCACTTCTTCCCTGATACGGGCGTTGTCCATGTAGGCGTTGGGTCTGTTCCGCGGCCCCTGTCCCTCCTGCAGATTGATCTGCATACCTGGAACTATTTTCCTGACCAGGTCGGCAAACTCCCGGTAGTTAAGCGGTGCATCATTGCCGACGTTGTAGACCCGGTGTGACAGTTGGTTCGCCATCTGGAGCAGTTGGATAGCCGTCGCGCAGTCTTTCACATAGAAGCAGCCAACTTCATCCTCCTCATGCGGCGCTCCTCCGCGAGCGCCTTTGAAATCAACCGGCACTCCTTTCGCCGCGGCATGGCATATGCGGCTCGAGGGAGCGGCCAGCGAATGATAGAGCGGTCCGAAAGGGCTGCCGATGCGCAACGACACCACCTCCATGCCCGTGCGTGACGCATAGTGCATGCCCAAAATTTCCAATGCTTTTTTGAATGTCTCGGTCGCGTTTCCCGAATTGACCGGCAGCAGCATATCTTCTCTGAAAGGACCGGCAGGTAGACCCGCGTAGACCGCTATGGAGCTTGCCAAGCTGATACGCCGGGCGTCACAGAGTCGCCCCGCTTCGAGGATGTTTAACCATCCCGTTACGTTTACCCGATAATCTTCTGCCGCCGAGAGAGCGTTCAGGCCGGGGACCGCTAAATGGACGATGCCTGTCACTTTGTGCTTGCGCGCCAAATCGATCGCGTCGTGAGCGCTCGTGACATCCAGAGGTTCTATGAAAACGCTCTTTCCGATCTCGGCTTTAATGAAGTCAGGCTCGCGCCGCACGCGATAATGCGTGAGCACGACCTTCTCACCTGCGTCCACAAATCGCCTGGCTGTGTGCAGTCCAATGAATCCCAGCCCACCTGTGATCAAAATCATGGGGCCGCCTCCTCCGTCTTAATTGTAACGGTAGATTTGAGTCCTTCGGCCCACCACCGCGCAACCATGGCTGATCCCCAAGGAAAGTTGCCTGCCTCGCTCTCCCACGGTTCATAATGTGGCACACCGCTCCTTCGTACTGTATCCGTAGAGGACGTGACATCGTGACAGCGCTGTATCAGAAAAAAGACTTGGCCCTATCGCTTCTTTTTCGTCCGTAATCCCGCATCTCGACTTTTGATCGTCTCGAACTGCTGGAACGATTTGAACGGCTTGAACCCGCTGCTGCTTTGTAGCCACGCTATTTATGCAATCTTCTACCGTTGAATCAATAGTTCCAGAGGTCCGACCGGAAACTTGTGACCCGTGCCTTATAACGCAGTGCTCTCGGCGTGCACAAGCGCGGGTTTTTCGACGGCGGGGCGCTGTTTTGTTTGTTTAATCGAGGGTCTTTGGGTTTGCCGCACGGGTTCGATTTTCACCGGCCTCCGGCGTTTTGCCGATCGATAGAGCGCTTCGATAATGCGCACGTCTGCGATTCCCTCCATCCCCGAGGGTTCCGGAGTCCGGTTGTTAAGAATACAGTTGGAGAAATACTCCAGCTCGGGCGCAAACTGGTCTCGCTTGCGAAAGGTTTGCTTCCGGCTTTCGCCCTTGATCGTGACTTGGAGACCGATCGGATAAACGTACTCGTAAGCTTGGTCGAGTCGCACATCGCCTTTCGTGCCCACCACGCGATAGCTAGCCACGTCGGCCGCATTGAAGCTTGAGGTGAACTCCGCCAATCGACCGTCCGGAAAGCGCAGAAGCGCGCTGGTCATTTCGTCGATTTCTTTGAAGCGCTTCTCCTTTTTGCTGGTGCTGCTGAAAGCAAAAACCTCCGTGGGTTCTGCGCCGAAGAGATAGCGCGCGGCATTGATACAATAAATGCCGATATCGTAGAGTGTTCCGCCTCCTTTTTCCTTATCGGTGCGAATATTATTCGGGCGCACCTGCATGGAAAAGGACGAAGTGAAGAAACGCGGATTGCCGAGTTTTCCCGAGCGTACGATCCTTACGGCGGTCATATTAGCTTCTTCAAAATGGAGCCGATAGGCGATCATCAGCTTGACGCCGGCACGTTCGGCGGCCCGAATCATCGCCCAACACTCTTTCTCGGTAACTGCCATGGGCTTTTCACACAAGACGTGAATCCCGGCCCGTGCCGCGTCTATGCTGTATTGTGCATGCAGATGGTTCGGTAAAGCGATATAAACTGCATCCACCGCGCCGCTCCGTAAGCAATCGCCATACTCCCGGTAAGAAAAGAGATGATCGACTTGATAACGTCGTCCGAGGGTTTTTAGTTTTTGCGGATCATCGGATACCAGCGCCGTCAGTTGAGAATTTGCCCGCGCATGCGCGAACGCCGGGAGCACGGCGACCTGGGCGATATGTCCTAATCCGACCACCGCATAACGGATCTGGCGACGATGTTTCGAAGCGGTCATTTCATTTTAGCCCGACAACAGCAAGCGTATTTTCGAAGTGTCGAGTCTGGACCATCTCCACCGAATATTCGGATCTCTGAGGTCAGTGTTTTTTCAGATGTGAAACATCTCAAGTAGCGCCAAGAGTCGCTTCAAACGTAGAGCAATCTCGGCGATCTGCTTGACGACCTTACACGAGTAGCCAACCGGCAAAACTTTACTCAGCAGTAGAGCAACCAACATGCCAGAGGCTTCTCGACGCCGTTCTGAGCGAGCTAGTCGGTATTTTTCGTCGAGCAGCCCATCGTTCGACGCCAAGTCGACGTGATTTTGCACACAACCGAAGGCAGGAATTAGGTGAATAACGGACAGACAACATTAAAAATAGCTGGCTGTGGTATCAACTACCTTGAGGCGGGCCATTTTACATTTTATCGTGTATTGATGACGCTTCGCCGCATCAGCTCGCCGGAACTCTCCTCGCAATCTCTCGGAAATGTTTTCCTATGGCAGTTGAATCGACCTGAATTTACCAGATCAGATCTCGGACGGCACCCATGACCAATCAGCGAACCGAGCAAACTCGGGACACCGCAAAAAGAGCGGCGACGTATCTCTGGTGGCAACGGGGTATTATCTACCAGGTCTATCCGCGCTCATTCATGGACAGTAACGGCGACGGCGTGGGTGATCTCACGGGCCTGATCTCACGGCTGGATTATCTTCGCTGGCTCGGCGTCGACGCCGTTTGGATCTCCCCGATTTACCCGTCGCCAATGAAGGACTTCGGCTACGATGTGGCGGACTATACCGCGATCCACCGGTTGTTCGGCACCTTCGCTGATTTCGATCGACTGATCAGAGAGGCGCATGCGCGCGACCTCAAAGTCATCCTGGATTTTGTCCCCAATCACAGTTCCGACCAGCATCCCTGGTTTGTGGAGTCGCGGTCGTCGCGCGACAACCCCAAGCGCCACTGGTATATCTGGCGCGGCCCTGGCGCCGGCGGCGGGCCGCCGAATAACTGGCTGTCGTGCTTTGGTGGAAGCGCTTGGGAATACGACGCGCATACGGGGCAATACTACTACCATGCCTTCCTGCGCGAACAGCCCGACCTCAACTGGCGCAATCCCGAAGTCGTCGAAGAGATGCTGAACGTTTTGCGCTTCTGGTTGGAGCGCGGCGTTGACGGCTTTCGGGTGGATGTACTCTGGCATTTAATCGAAGACGATCAATTTCGCGACAATCCTCCCAACCCGAGCTGGCGCGAGGGCAGCGACCCCTACCAAAAGCTGATTCCGCTTTACACCACGGATCAATCGGAGGTGCACGCAGTGATTGCTCGCATGCGCCACCTGGTCGATCAGTACCAAGATCGGGTGCTGATCGGTGAAATCTATCTGCCCGTCGAGCGACTTGTACAATACTATGGCGCAGATCTTGGCGGCGTCCACCTCCCTTTTAACTTTCAGCTTCTTCTCACGAAGTGGCAGGCTCGTGATATCGCTCGCATCATCGGGGAATACGAGGCGGCACTGCCGGAGCGTGGCTGGCCGAACTGGGTTCTCGGAAACCACGACCGGCCGCGCATTGCATCCCGGGTCGGTCCAGCCCAGGCGCGGTTGGCAGCGATGCTGCTGCTCACTCTGCGCGGCACGCCGACGCTTTACTACGGCGATGAGATCGGGATGCATGACATGGAGATCCCCCCGGAAAAGGTCCAGGACCCATTCGAGAAAAATGTTCCGGGGCGCGGTCTGGGTCGCGATCCCCAGCGAACTCCGATGCAGTGGAGCGCGGCAAAGAACGCCGGATTTAGCGACGGCGAACCCTGGCTGCCGATTGCTGAAGACTACAACCGGGTGAACGTGGAAGTAGAGCGCGATGATCCTGTCTCGATGCTCGCCCTTTACAACCAGCTCATCAAAGTGCGCCGCGGCGAGCCCGCCCTCGAAGTGGGACGATTCGAACCACTGGAAGCCGATGGGAATCTGCTCACCTATGTGCGCCGCGATCGGGAGAGCGCATTTCTAGTTGCGCTAAACCTGGGGCTTCAGCCGCAGGTGGTAAATTTTTCAAACAAGGTGCCCGAGGGAAGGATTGCGCTCTCGACCTATCTGGATCGCTCGGGGGAGCGTCTGCGAGGCAATCTCCACCTCCGCCCAGAAGAGGGGCTGCTGGTTCGCCTCACAGAGTAAGCGACCCTGTTTTGAAATTTCGAGAATTCGCGACCGTAGAAGTTTCCCCTCCGGGCCTAGTTGTAGTAACGTTTTGAACGTACCGTCATGGCGCTGCGGATAGGCATTGATACCATGCATGCAAGGAGGATCGGTGAAAATCAAAAGCATTCTCTATCTGCTGGCATTGTCGCTCTGTTTCATCGGGTATGGCGCGAGTGCTCAGTCGACTGATCAGGAACAACAATCCGGCAAGCAACTGCGCTCGCCCGATGTCGTTTTTGTCCCGACGCCTTATGAAACCGTGGACGCGATGCTCAAAGTCGCCCGGGTGGGCAAGAGCGACGTCGTGTATGATCTGGGTTCGGGCGACGGGCGTATCCCGATTATGGCAGTGCAGAAGTACAATGCTGCGCGCGCCATCGGCATCGACATCAATCCTGATCGCATCAAGGAAGCGGAGGCCAACCTCAAAGCTGCTGGCGTCGGCGACCGCGTGCGTTTCTTGAACGCAGATTTGTTCGAAGCGAATATCAGCGATGCGACGGTCGTAACTCTTTACCTGCTGCCGAGCCTCAATCTGAAATTGTTGCCCAAATTGCTGGCTGATCTGAAGCCGGGAACCCGAATCGTCTCACACGCCTTCGACATGGGCAGTTGGAAACCGCAGCAGACCCTGGAAGCCGGCGGGAGTACCGTCTATTTCTGGACGATTCCCGCCAAGGGAACGCCCGAATATGCGGCTGCCGCCGGAGCGGCAAACCCGAACTGAAGGATTGCTGCGCTGCTATTTGGAAGCTGACGTCAATCGGGGATGCAAGCGGTTACGGTGATCTCCACCAGAAGATCGGGCGAGTTTAACATCACTTCCACGGTGGTCCTGGCCGGCTTGTTGGTCGGGAAGAACTTGGCGTATTCCTCGTTATAGTCCGCCAGGTCCTCCCGTTTGGTCAGATGCGTCGTCACGGTCAGGACGTTATCGAGGAATGTGCCGGCGGCTTCCAAGATCGTCTTGACGCGCTGCAGGGCATAATTGGTCTGCTCACGAACGCCTTTGCCGACCTCCCCCGAAACCGGGTGTCTTCCGGTCTGGCCAGCCACGAACACCAGATTGCCGAAACGGGTGGCGGGGGACAGATTGGGATTGGCCGCGCCGAGATTTACCTGAATGACTTCTTTCTTGGGCATGTCGTCTCCTGTCGGGCTGAACGCTCCGCGAGTCGTCGAGCCCGTCTAACTTTCTCTAAGTCACGTTATTTATGCAATTTCATATCGCTGAATCAACACCGTGCGCAGGTCCGACCGGGGCTTGGGGCCTGGCAAAGCTCTTATGGCTTCGCGCGCAAAGTCCTCAACATGATCGAGTAGCGAAGCTCCTTCACCGGCGGAATTGAATGCTGCCAGATCTCTCGCGAAGCTCCGCTCATTAGGTAAATCGACCGCGGTTGTAGTTCGAGCGATAATATTTCATCACGATTAAAGTTCTTCGATCGCCGGTCATATTTGTGAAACCTCATCCGGCATGCTGCGCCAAGAGAAATACCAACCACAACGCCAAAGTGCGGAATATCCCGATGCCAGCCAATCGGGGATCCAATAGAATATTCAATGATCGAAGTTTGGGTTAAACTGTTCGGATCAATGTTGAAGAGTTTTCCGGCGCGTGTCCGAACCTGTAAAAGAAATGCCGGCATGTCTGGAGCTGTAGTGATCTCACTTTTTCCGAACTCGTACTGCCAGCCAAAACTAGCCGTTCGCCGCTTCCCGGTAAATTGATAATATTTAAACGGCGTAAGATGAAGTCCCTGAATCTCACCGATAAGTTCGTGCTCTTCGGCCTCTGAGATAAAGTCTTGATGATAAACAAATCCATCCGGAACTCTTGCCGAGACATCAAAAAGTCTCGGCTCTCTATTTACTCTGGGCATACTATTTATAATGCCATGACCCGCGAAAAGTTGAACTGGCCGGCCAAAAATTGTTTGTGCCTCAGACAAGATACTCAATTGTGAAAAGCGCGGGGGGTCAGGCTGGTCGTTTTACGAAGGCAGCTGCTGCCTTTAACGGCTTGAACGGAATATAGGTCACGAGCGCTCGAGGTGCTTGCGGGTCGTCTCGGGAAGGATAACAACAGGGCGCGTCTTCGCGGCGAGCCCAAGGTCGGCCAGCCAGACCTCACCCTGCTTGGCGGCCATCGATAATGTCGAGCACTTCTTGCTCGACCTGGCGCGAACGAACCAGGTCCAGGGCGTCGTGGTCGGCTAATTCGATGATTTCAGCCACGAGTCGCTCCACTTTCTTAGCCGTTTCGGGCGCCCACCGGTTCATCCTCGCGTTGAGTTTTTTGGCTATCGCCGTCATAACGGGCAATATCCTACTTATTAATGGTGCCAGCGTCAACGTTCTCAAGTGTAGGTGGCGAAGCGGACAACTGACATAGATTTGGTGATGAACAGACTCAAGTCACCTTCTCTTCGCCATGTTTTCTTTGTGCTTTCCGCACGTCCGCCGGAATGAACGGTTTGACGTTTTGAGAATTGTCAAAACGTGGAAGTGTTCCATAGTAAGTCAGCGTAGCGGCTCAGCTGTGATTCGTGACGGTTTCGAGAGCGGTGAGTCATCCGACCCGAGCACGTCCTTTCGTCGAGTTTGAACTTCAGATGCGATAGCCGAAAAGAAGAGCTAACTACTCAACCTTTTCTGACTTTGCCGCCGGTAAATCGGGTTGTCAGCTTAATGAGCTACTCGGAAAGCCTGAGTTCCTCTAAATCCATCGACGCAATCGCTGCGGGGACCGGCTCAAGCTGGAATTCACCTTTGGTGTCCGCTAAAAGAAGAACTCCACCGATGCCACCGAAGGCTGAGTAAAGCATGCGCTCGGCCCGGCGAGACGCCCGGATGTAGTAAGTTTCTCCGGCTGAAACCATTAGTCTGATTGCAAATTCTCCCGGCATGTATCGCAGCCACGCGGAAAGCCTGTGATCTCCCGGCGCGATGTCAGCGACGATGAATCCACTCTGAGCCAGCGCGCCTACTATCGAACGATCTATGCCCAGAGTGACCCAACGGAAGTTCGTATCCGCCTCGCGGTAAAAAATGACTCTACCCTTGTCGTCCACGACCCGTTGTGTGACAAACGAACTATCCTTGAACTTGGTGCCCGATGCCGATGCCGAGCAGCCGGCTAAAAACACCGTGAGCGCGACCATTCCGGCGAAGTGGTTGATCTTCATCATCGTGAGATAAGCGCACGCATTAAACTCTTGCCTAATTATTGCGACACGACCATTCGCAGGATGCTGCCGGTTCGTTCGCTTGTACGCATATTGAGCAGCGGCACGTTTAACGTCGAATTTGAAAATGCCTCTAGCCCTGTCCTACCCAGATAAAAGTAGGCAACCCCATGTGTTTTCCGACCGGGAAGCAAAACTTTTTCCGCTGGTAATTCTTTACTGCTCCAGTCCTCCAACATCTTCTTATTGGCATCTTCCGCCGACATGTAGGAGAAGATCCCGAACCCTAACAGCGCGTACGCCATCTTGTTATGCTCGAACTTGGAGACCATGATATTCGCGCTCACCGGCTTACGAATATTGCCTCGACTGTCCGTCAGCTCGATATCGTCTTTAATGAGCAAAACATTGTCTTTTGTGCGATTCTCCAACACTAAAAGCACTGGCACGAACCCCTGTTCTGCAAGGTCGAGAGTAAATGCGGATTCGGCCTTCTCTTTGGTACTGAACGGATCGGCCGCGACGACCACGCCGCTCTCGTTTGCTTGGATTTGGTACGCGCCTATAGAGTCTGGCGCTATTTGCCTGATGTCATGAGAGGCACACCCTACGAAAGTCATCGAGAGGGTAACGACGAAATAAATTAGAAGCATACATCCTCCTTGTTCGGCCAAAGTTGTCATTTCACTGCCTCACGCCTTTCTGTCACGGTCATAAATCCGGTCCAAACGATAACCGTCTCCCGCAGTCACCATAATTTGGGCCAAAGCCGCAGTAGGATAGGGCAATGGGTGTGATGCGTCAACAGGCAGCAGCAAGCACTCACGCCGTTGGCATCGCCTGGCGAGCGTTCCGAGCGAAATCAAGAAAAGAAAGATTCGCCAGATCTTGAAGGAAGCCTTTCTACGATAATACTTTGAGCTTTAGATGATGACAGAATGAACCTGGCGCGGCGGATCACCGGGCCGGCTAAGTCAATCGTGATTAACGGACTGGTTCGAGAGCGGCACACCTCACCGAGGATTTTGGAAAATATCGGGATAGAGAAGACTCTCATGCTACTTGTCAATTGCTGCATACTATCCCCGCAATTTCCCCGCAGACCTTTCTTCCCAGCCTAAAGCCTCAGGAGGAAGATTACTCCAGCTGTGATAGTATGGTTCATCTTATTGCCTTGGACTCCCTGTTGGGAACTGGGACTAACCGATGACACCGGAGTTGGAACGCGCCGTCAAGCGTTATAGACAGTGGTTCGGTTCCTACAAAAAATCAGGTGAGTTGATAAAGGTCCAGGTTTGGCTCACCGTCAACAACGGATGCATCGAGTTTCTGACCCCCGATGATTCGTACAAAGTTAAGCGCATACGGAGGAACTCGCGCGTAATCTGTTATATCGGCGATAAAGAAGGCCCTCAAATACCTGGTACTGCTGAAATCGTAATGGGCAGGAACGCAATTTGGCGGGTCTATCGTGCGTACTGGAAGACGCATCCGTTAATCATGGCGCTCATCGCGTTCTCAATTAGAAGGCGGATCGAAACTCGCAAACGGGTTCTCGTTCGCGTCCACCCCGATGAGCCAAATCCTCTCGCCGGTGTGACAGATCCAGCGGTTTGATCCAAAACTTCTCTCTTCCCCTATAGAAGCTACTGTACCCATCTTTTGCAGAGCCGATCTGGGGTGCATTGCCGGAGGATTGAATTGAACGGACAGTGTAAACGGAGTGCGTTGCAGCCCTCGGCCTTCCGCAATACAATTCCGTCACAGGAAACACGAATTCTTGGGGAAACAAGGAGGATTTACCGTGGCACTGACCGTCAAAAAGATTGCGCTTTGGCGAAAAGAGGTTGAGAACGGGGCGGGAATTCTTGCTGGGGCTCTCGCGCCGCTTGCCCACACTGGGGCAAACATCCATGTCGTGATGGCATATCGCTATCCGGGCCAGGAATCCAAGGGCGCTATTGAGCTTTATCCGGTTACGGGGAAGAAGTCCGCTACTGCAGCCAAGGAAGCGGGGTTCAGCGCGTCAGACATCCCGGCTCTGCTGGTGGAGGGCGATAACCGGGCGGGCCTTGGCTATGCAACCGCGCAGGCCATTGCCGACGCGGGAATCAGTCTTGATTTTCTTATGGCCCAGGTTGTAGGGAAAAAATATTCGGCGGTCTTTGGGTTTGAGTCTGACGCAGACGCCGCAAAGTGCTCTGCGATTATCCGAAAGGCAGGGGCCACGAAGAAAAGATAAGCCATATATTTGTACTGACCCTCCGTTCGGCCATCGAATATGAATGGAAACGCTCCTGCCACTCCTTCACGGAAATTGACCATCCGCGTGTAGCGGCGATGCGTTTCTCCGAACGTGCGCGCGAGCGGTCTCTCCTCACCAGGCACTACCACGAAGTCAGCGTGATTACTCATGAGACAGCAGGCCAGCGCGGGTTGCGAAGCCGATTGAGATAACAGATCGAGGTATTCTTGTCTGTCATCAGCACAGAAAAACACATCCATCTTGCGCACGCCTCGCTGCACGACTTGATGCGGAACATCCGGAACGACCACCCTGGTTTTCGGCAGAGTTCAGGGAGAATTATCACCTCCGGCATGTCCTCAACGATTGGAACGGAGCGCAGCCGTTGAAATTCCGCTCATGGTGAGCTGGTCGAACCACTTGAACCGTTGGAACGTTTTGAACGATTGGAACGACCGACTTCCTATGGAGGTCCGTGGCAAGAGCGTCAGAGTTTGCAACTGCCTCATGATCCTTGTCAATTGCTGTATACTGTCCCCGGAATTGCCTTCTCCAGGTCCGTTCCGTCTTCCCGACGATTCTCCGATTCTTTCCGATTCCCGTTGACTACTTGCGTCGCACTTTACTTTCCTTTAAAAGGTAAAGCACGGAGGTCCTATGCGTGAAGTAAAGCTCTCGACAAAAAACCAGATCGTGATCGCACGAGATATTAGGGAGGCCCTGGGTATTAAGGCCGGCGACCGCCTGCTTGTTGTGCCGAGGGGAAACACCGTCATTTTGCTTCGCAAACCCAAGAAATATTCGAATGCTATTGCCGGCATGGCCAGGGATCTGTACGGCTCCACTTACCTTGGCGAGGAGCGGGAAAGCTGGCAATAGCCCCCAAGCCAATCGACCAATTTCTGAGGCGACATCGCAAAGTCGGCCTGGATACGAGCGTCTTTATCTTTCAGGTGGAAGAGAATAAGAAGTATTTCAATCTCACCAATCTTATCTTTGGCTGGCTTGAAGGCCCACGAGCGCAGGCGGTAACTTCCGCCATCACATTACTTGAGATACTCGTACAGCCCTATCGCCTTTCCGATATCGATCGCGTCAACAAATTCTACGCGCTACTCTCTACCTTTCCGCATCTCGAATGGGTGGCTCCGAGCCTGCGCATCGCCGACATGGGAGCGCACTTCCGCGCCGAATACAATTTGAGAACGCCGGACGCGATACAGGCGGCGACCGCTTTGAGCTACGGCGCCACGGGCTTCGTATCCAATGATGCCGGATTTCGACGAGTGACTGGTTTGGACATCATAGTTTTGGATGACTTACTGGAATGAACCGGAACCACTCGCAAAAATCATTAAGTATTCTTATGACTCGATTTTAAACCTGCCCGAGTTCAACGGTTGGAACGTTTTGAACGACTGGAACCAACGGCTTCTTGGCCGTTTGACCATGGCGCCGGAGTTTGCATCCGTCTCATGCTCCTTGTCAATTGCTGTATACTGTCCCGGGAATTGCCGCTCAGCCCCGATCTGCCCGGTCGGATAGCCGCAACAGTGGTATTTCTCGCCGCGTTCGTTGCTGATAGATAGCGAAATTAGGATACATCTCTATCAATCGCGGCCAGATAAGTCGTTTCTCTTCGGGAGAGACCCTGGTTGCGAGAAGCCGCCGCCGCTCGCCGTTTATTATGACTTCGGCTTCCGGACAGCGCTCAAGATTAAGGAACCACGCCGGATACATATCGTTGCCGCCAAAGGACGCAACAACAATTAGATCGGCTCCATCTTGCAGATAGAGAACCGGGGTTGTTCTCTCGCGTCCCGTTATGCGACCTCTCGTAGTCAGCATCATGAAAGGCGCTCGTCCGAACGCATTGCCTAGCTTTCCGCCAGTTAGCTTCCACAACCACGCGTGAAGTCGCCCGATCAGGCGAATAGTTCTCGGCTTTAGACGATCCATAGGCCGTTACAGTTCACACTAGGACGAGCATCTTCAACCATACGAGCGGAACGAATGTCATAGGTAAAGATTTGATAATCATTCTCACGTGACCCCAACCATCTCTTTGACCCCTGAACTGTTGATCTCGTTATAATGCTGACAATCAAAACCGGGGCGGTTTTCTCATGAACCGCCGAGCAGGCGCACTTCTCTTTGAGGAAAGGGGATGTCGATCTTACTCGCCCGGAACCGCTCGATGATGGCCTGGTATAACTCCGCTCTTGCGGTGATCATATCCGCAACCACTACCCATGGTTGAATAGAAAGTGTCACAGACGAGTCGGCAAGCTCGCTGATCCCTATCAACGGTGCCGGTTCCTTTAAGACACACGGGTTTGCCGCAACGATCTCTTTGGCAACAACAAGCACCTCGTTCAGACTCGCGCCGTAAGCCACCCCAACCTTAAGCTGAAGCTGGCGGATCGTACCGTAGTTATGGAGAATCTCGCCGACGATTTTGTGATTCGGAATGACCACGCGGGATTGATCGAGCTGTACCAGAGTCGTCGAGAAAAGCTCGACTGCCACCACTTGCCCGTGAACCCCGAGCAGCTCGATATATTCTCCAACCCGATAAGGCTTGGTGAAAATGATCGATAGCCCGGCGATGATGTTCGCGAGTACTCCATGAAAGGCAAATCCCACGCCCACGCCAGCGACGCCAACCGCTGCAACCAACGGCGCGATCTGGAAACCAAACTTGTCGAGCGCCACCAACAGCGTGAGCACAAGGACGAGAATTCGGATTGCTCGGACGATCAGCAAGCGCATCGGCGGCTCCTTCACGCGAGATTCGAGCCATCGATTGGTGAGGTTCCCGATCCACCGGGCCAGGAGAACGCCGACTGCCAGAATGATCATTGCGCCAAGGACTTGGAATCCGTACCGGATGATAAGATCTAAAGTGATATCTTTTGCCGTCATAAGTTGGCTCCTTTTAAGTTTTTGCTTTATTCGGTCAAACTCTTCGGTTGCGGGTTATGAGAAGTGGAAGACGAAGCCTCGTTCAGACTATCATGCACGAATCAAACACCTGACCGAACGGGAAACCCCAGTCTAATTTGCTATGAGCAAGAACAGCCTAAAATAGGGCAGACTTATGATGGGCGTCAAGTGAAGCTGGGAAGCTGATGTATCAGTCTGCAAAAAAGGTGGAAGTTTTAAAGGGAGCAGCGGAAGTAAGAGAAAGATTGAATCCATCAAGTTCGGCTAGGCCCAGCAATAAATCAATACGAATGCCCGGTATCAAACTCCACTCCGGACGCATCCGCGAGTACAGCGTTTTGACACGATTGCCTCAAAGCCTAAAAAAATAGGGAACTACAGAAAGCACCAGCCCGACAACGACGAGAAGAACTGTATTCGACATAAAGTACGGGAAGGCCATAAGTGCAATTCCGCAGAGCAAAGGAACGAAACGTCGCTGCTTCTTTCCGTAGACAAAGTAGGCAAGACCGACCGAACCGAAAACCACTCCCCAAAGTAAGAACGCTTCGCTACCCACTTGTGGCCGCCTCTCTGGTCGTTAAATCAATCAATTGGCTGGTCGATCTATGCTTGGCCGTGAGACTCTCTATTGGCCCAGAGGGTGCAATTGCGCAAACCTATGCCGCGCCCACCTTTGGACGCCACTTGTCAAACCGATGCTCGTAGCGGTCTATAACAGCGGTCAGGGTCATTCCCGAAATGGCGAAGATAAGAACTCCGACGAAGACCTTGTCGGTCTGGAAGGTGGCGCCGGCGACCGTAATCATGAAACCAATCCCCGCTGTCGCCGCGTAGAGCTCGCCGACCATGACGCCGATAAGAGCGCGGCCCACCGCCAATCGCAAACCGGTCAAAATGAATGGCACGGTAGACGGAAGCACCACAGACTTAAAGATCTGCCACTCCGAAGCCCCAAAGCTTCTTGCCGCCGTAAGTAGGTTGTGAGGTGTAGTCTTGACCCCGTCACGGGTGTTGATCAGCAAGGGGAAGACAGCGCCAAGGAAAATAATACCGACCTTAGAGAGGATGCCGATGCCCAGCCAAATAATGACGAGGGGCAAGAGGGCAATCCGCGGGGTCGCATTCATAGCGTTAACAAATGGGTCGCAGACGTAGGCGAATCGCTTATACCAACCGATGGCGATCCCAAAAGGGATGGCGACAACGACGGAAAGTATGTATCCCACGATAAATTCGATGCCACTGACGTACAAGTCGTTAAAGATCTCCCCCGAGGCAAACATCTGAAAAGCCGCCTTGAACACTAGAGACGGCGCGCTCATAAACAAGGGGTTGATGAGTTGCAGCGTGTTGCCGCACAACTCCCAAGCGGTCAGAAACACGATCACGGCAGCTGCACCCAGGATCTTCTTTTCCTGGATAAGATAAAACTTATATAGTGTTGAGGCCTCAGCTACTCTAACGTCTAATAATAACTCTTCTTGAGCCATCTGGTTGGCCATAAATCTATCCTCCTGTTTTTGGGGTCGGCAAATTACTGGCCGCCCAGTCTCGCGAACTAATAGCTCCTCGGTTTAAGGAATAATCTCGCCATTTGGAGCAGCCATCGATTAAACCTTCCAGCCTGCCGCGGGCCGTATGCGCAGCCTCTTTCATTAGGACTGGTAAAACGCCCGTAAGCGTCACCTCATGGTCAAGGCCGACACCCACATAGATTTACGTAGCGTTATTTCATGCACGAGCCTAATGTACGCCGATGGTAGGAGGTTGCTGTCCAATATTGGACAAGTTTGAGAATAATTATTTGTGCGGGTTTTGAGCGACCGCCGGGACGAGAATATCGCTGCGCCGAATTGATACAATGATGCGACTTACCACCGCTCGCCTTGAATCCTGTGCAGGAGAAGTGAGGGAGAACTCAATCAATTACACGGCTGACTAACTACCTAGTCCAAACTTGCGTGCAACTTCCTCTTGCCAATTCGATTGGCCAAAAGGCCGCTGCCGATTCAGGCACTCTCGTATGTTTGCCACCTGCGCATCCCCAATTGATTTTTCAACTGTTCCGACCACTGACCCGCTTCATCCACCGGCGAGCGATCGACAAGATGCCTTCTTCGCACACTCGACCAAAGCCATTCTTGCACGGTACTCGACGATCCGGCGCGAACCGGATTCTGTAGGACGTAACGCAAAACCGTCATTAAGTGTTCATCGCGTTGAACCGGGAAACTTTTAAACCGACCCTGCCATATATGGCCGCTGCCACCGTAATGCTTATGATAACTGCGCACGTAGCTTGTCAGTAGCCACTGCATGAATTGACTCAATGCGTTTTGGTGAGCAGGTTCGACAATGAGATGAAAGTGACTCGAAACTGCGAAAGCGCAGCCGCTCACGTTTTCGGCAAGACTCCAGGAGCATTCTGCTATCCACGTCGACGATTCACGAACACGTCCTTTTCTCCCGAGACAGCAGATTTCGAGGTGCCTTAGCTGATTTGCATCATTGCTAGACCTGGCCCGTCAATCCACGCTTTTCCTTCGCTTGACACGGTAATGCGCCGTGATTAACTTCCGCCTATGTTAAAGAAAAGGTTTAAAA
>Ga0209803_1000026_pt1 | contig 82957 bp, 86 predicted proteins | sample GraSoiAngelo_138_FD_185895 | JGI IMG/M metagenome (GOLD analysis project Ga0209803, IMG submission 185895) | Grasslands soil microbial communities from the Angelo Coastal Reserve, California, USA - 14_0929_09_40cm (SPAdes) (version 2) | ecosystem: Environmental > Terrestrial > Soil > Grasslands ...
TCCGCCTTTCGGGTCCGGCATGCCAAGCCCTCGCAGACGGATCTTCGTCGCGTTCTGCGTCTCGGGCGGAACCTTGAACTTGACCTGCCCCCCCTTGAGCGTCGGGGCAGCGACCTCGCCCCCGCGCAACGCGACGTGCAGCGGTACGGGCACCGCGACCCGCACGTCCTTGCCCTCACGCGTGAAAATCGGGTCAGGCGCGAGCTGCACCGTGGCGCGGAGACCCGGCACCCGCAGCACCGTCCCTTCCTTGACGCCGGCCGGCACCTTCACCTCGACACGCCTCCCTCCCGGGAGCTCGACCGTCCGCGAGGTTCCGCTGTACACCTCCGCCAGGCTGACGGTGATGGGCGCTTCGACGTCGATCGGCTGCTGGCGCGCCCGGCCCCGGGCGTTGCCGAAGATCGAGCCGAAGATGTCGCCGAATCCCGCCCCTTCGCCGAAGAGGTCTTCAATATCGTCGGGGCTGACCGTTCGGTATTCGACCCGCTGGCCGCCGGCGTTGGGCCGGAATCCGCCGCCGCGCACAGCGCCCGGGTCGACGCCGGCGGCCTGCGCCGAGGCCCAGTTCTCGCCGAACTCGTCGTACAGCTTCCGCTTCTTCGTGTCCGAGAGCACCTCATGGGCTTCCGACAGCTCCTTGAAGCGTGTCTCCGCCTGCTTGTCGCCGGCGTTCAGATCGGGGTGGTGCTGGCGTGCGAGCTTGCGGAAGGCGGAGGAGATCTCCTTCTGCGTCGCCGACCGCGACACACCCAGCACCTCGTAATAGTCCTTGGTCCTAGGCACCTGTACTTGTTACCCGCTTGTGGTGCTCGACGAATCCCGGGCGGCGGACGTAGCCCAGCTTCTCGTTGATGTGGAGCATGGCGGCGTTCGTGGCGTCGTTGTCGGTGCCCACGATCGGGACACCGAGGTCCACTGCCTGGCTGAGGCTCTGCAGCTTGACCGCCCGGGCGAATCCGCGCCCTCGATACTCGGGGTGGGATGCCGTGTAGCCCGTCCAGACAAGGCCGCGCACAGGCGGAAACCTGAGGTAGGACATGGCCACCGCACGGTCGTTGTCGAGCGCGATCCAGGTTCGGTCGGGACGCCGGTCGGGACCACGCATTCGACGCTCGAAATCTTCGAGCGACTCCGTGAGGATCGGCATCGTCGACGGGATGTCCTGACGGGTGATCGAGTCGAGCTCGTAGAGCCTTTTCACCTTGTCTTCCGCGTCCCAGTCGGCCAGTGTCGTCAGCCGGATCCCGGCCGCTTCAGCCTGAGCGCGAGTGCCGGTCGCCTCGGCGCGCAGGCGCGCGCCATGCGTTTTGAGGTCGAGCTCCCACACCTTCTCCGCGCCCTCACGCTTGTAACCCAGCGCGGCGAGAGAGTCGAGCATGACGGGCTCGTCTTCGCCGCAATACGCGAGGAGAAGGCCAGGGTCCTCTGCCATCGCCCGATCGGCGATCCAGGACCACATCTCCGTCACCAGCTCCAGCTCGTGTTGCGATTGGTCCAGCCACACCTCAACCTCGCAGTGGCGCTCGGGAAGTTTTGCCCAAGGTCCGTGAACGCAATCGGCTCGCCGCCGCGGTCGGCCAGAAAGCGAGCTGATTCGTACCCCGAGCGGACGCGTTCCCAGCGGTACCGCGTCAGCACCGGATCCTGGGGCAGCGACGGGTAGGCGCGCGTCATCACATCCGAGGCGAGCGCCGCGTCGTCGAGCGTTGCGGGGCGGTAGGTGACGGCTGACACCGAGAAAGACTCTATAGACCGATGATGCGCGGCAGGATTCCGTGCTCGTCGATCTCGAGGATGCCGACCGAGGGCGATTCGTACCGGCGCATGTGGCGCGCGACCTGGAGCCAGCACCACTCAAACCATCCCGGATGCTGAGCGAGCCGGCGTGTCGCGGTGGTCGGGTTCCACTGGTGCACTCCGCCGGGATTGAACAGGAGCATGCCATCCACTTTCCGCACGTACGCACGGTGGGTGTGCCCGAAGACGATCACGTCGGCGTGCTGGAAACGCAGTTTCAGACTGGCTGGCAGACCGCGATGAGGCTTGAAGAAACCCAAGCTGACCGTCCACCAAAAGGTTTGTGACTCTTCGACCCAGCGGGGTCGCTGACCGTGCACCAGGACGATGCGCTTGCCCGCGACCGTCAGCTCCCGCGCGGAAGGGAGTGATTTGAGGTTCGTGTCGTGATCGCCGCGGACGGCCTCGACCGGGGCGATGCTCGCGAGCGCGTCGAGGGTTGGGGTCGAGGTGATATCGCCCGCGTGGAGGATCAGGTCGACGCCCTGCAGGGCGGTGAACACGCGCTCGGGAAGGCGATCGAGGAACTCCGGACAGTGCGTGTCAGCGATAACTCCGATCCTGGTGGTCACTCTGGGTCCAGCTTATCCTGAGTTCAAAACTTACTGTTTAAATGTTGAACTTGACAAATTGGAAAGGTATGATTTCTAATTAGCGCCATGAAAGACCTGCAACGCGAAATCTTGACCCAGGTCGCCGCCGGCACGATCTCCGCCGAGGAAGGGGCCGCCCGCCTGGAAGCCCTCGAAAGCCCGGCCCCGGCCTCCATAGCGACCGACTCGCCCGCAAGCGAGGCTGTCAGGCACGTCAAGGTGGTCTCCCGCTTCGGCAACACCGAGATCGTCGGCGACCCAAGCGTGACTTCGGCCGTCGCGGACGGCCCCCACCGCGCGCGCCAGGACGGCGACACGCTTGTCATCGAGCAGTCGCCCGTCAACGAAGACACCTCTTTCGAGTTCAGCCGGCCCCAGGCTCGCGTGGTCGTGAACGGCTTTGAGTTCGGACGCAGGCTGGCCATCCGCATGAACCCGTCCCTGCCGCTGACGACGAACGTCCAGGCAGGCAACCTGAGGATGCAGGGTCTCAACGGCCCAATCGTGGCCGAGGTTCAGGCAGGCAACTGCAAGGTCGGCGAATTTCGAGGCCCGATCAACCTGTCCGTGATGGCGGGAAACATCGACGCGTACGGACGCATCGACTCGGGCAAGAGTTCGATCCGATGCGAGATGGGACAGGTCAAGGTGAGCCTGGCAAGGGATTCGAGTGTGCGCATCAACGCGCGTACGACGATGGGCAAGGTAGCGATCGAGGGCGACAGCATCAAGAGGGACAGCCGCGATGTCACCGTCGGCACGGGAGCCGGCACCCTCGACCTCGAATGCACGATGGGCAACATCAAGGTGAGCGTCCCCTGATGGCGCGAACCCAGGCGCGGCGCCCACCTTCGAACTGCCCGGTGTGCAATCACCGGCTGGCGCTGACCAGGCTGAGCTGCCCAGCATGCGAAACGGAGCTGTCGGGCGCATTCGCGCAGTGCGAGTTCTGCGTCCTGACCAACGAGGACCGCGAGGTGCTTCGAGTCTTCTTGGCATCGCGCGGAAACATGAAGGACCTCGAGCGGCACCTGGGTGTGAGCTATCCGACCGCGCGAGCGCGCTTCGACGGGCTTCTCGCCAAGCTCGGCATCGAGAGGACCGCCGCTCCCGCGCCCTCGCGGGTCGAGCTGATGGAGCAGGTAGCTAGAAGAGAGATCGACATCGACGAGGCGCTGCGGCGCCTGAACACCAACGGCTGAGGAGGCAAGCGCGATGATCCCGATGGAATCGGGTAGTCACAGGTCGGCGACGTGAGCCAAACGCAAATCGTTGACGAGGCAATTCCCTCTGCGGTCGCCCCCGCACCGCGCCCGCGTCCCTGGACCGTCCTCTCATCCAGCCCATTTCGCAAGCTCTGGATCGCGACGACTCTGTCGCTGTTCGGCGATTTTTTCAGCTACATCGCGCTCGCGTGGCTCGTCCTTCAGCTGACAGGCTCCAGCCTCGCCCTCGGCACGGTTCTCGTCGTGCAGGCGCTTCCGAGAGCGGTGCTCATGGTGGTCGGAGGCGCGCTGGCCGACCGCCTCTCGTCGCGCTTGACGATGCTCGCATCGATGGGCCTGCGCGCCACATTCGTCGCGCCGCTGGCGGTCCTTGTGCTTACGGGCCGCGTCCAGATGTGGGAGGTCTACGGGATCGCTGTCGTGTTCGGGGTCGTGGATGCGTTCTTCATGCCTGCTCGAAACTCGATCCTGCCCCGGGTTGTCGCCGATCGCGAGCTCGAGCCGGGAAACGCAGTGTTGAACGTGACGGCGCAAGCCTCCGTCATCCTCGGCCCGGTGCTCGGCGGCGTCATCGTGGCCGTGCTCGGGATCGGCTGGGCATTTGCCGGCGACGCGGCATGTTTCGTAATCGGCTTTCTGTTCATCCTGTGGCTGCCGGCGGCCGCACGCACTGCAACTGGCCAGGCACACCCCGACGGCGGACTCGGCGGACAGATCGCGGCAGGCTTCCGCTACGCCTGGGCCGACGTCGGCATCCGGGTGACCTTGATCGTCATCGCCGTCGTCGACTTCGCCGCCAACGGCGCTTTGGGCGTGGGTCTTCCGACGCTCGCGCATGGGCGATTCGGCACGGGCGCTGCCGGCCTCGGAATCCTGTTCGGCGCCTGGGGAGTGGGCGCAACCGCCGGCGCCCTCGGCTCCGGCTTGGTGCCACCGCCGCAGCGTTTTGGATGGTTGATGGTGCTCCTGTGCCTGTGGCTCGGAGTCGGAACTGGAGTGGTCGGTCTGTTGCCTTCACTTGGGCCTGCGGCACTCGCGATGGGCCTTTGCGGCGTCGCGACCGGCGTCGTCAACACCTACGGGGTCAGCTGGCTGCAGCGCCGAACCGACCCCGCCATGCAAGGACGCGTGATGTCCATCGTGATGCTGGCCTCGATGGGATTGACGCCGGTGGCTTACGCGGCTTCGGGCACGATCGCGGAAGTCAACCCAACCTTGCTGTTTCTGATCGCCGGAGGCCTGATGCTTCTATGCGCTGTCGGGACGGCCTCGAACCGAACAGTCCGAGCGCTGCGCTAGAGGACCCTATTTGATGCCGGCGGCGGCAAGGCCCGCCGCGTGCGCCGCGGCCGCGTCCTGGCCCGCGTCGAGCACCTGCACGGCCGCCATCGCGAACGCGTGCGCTCGATGCTGGTCGAGGTTCAGGTCGATGTTCGCGAGGGAGAACCAGGCGCAGTAGGTCTGGCGGGTGTAGGACACGTTTTCCGGCGGACGGCTCATCGCGGCCGTCGCCCACTGAACCGCCGTGGTCACATCCTTGCCGGTCGACAGGGCCTTGAACGCACCCTGAGCCGCCGCGTGGCACGCGCTCGCTGGAGCTCCTCCCCGCTTTGCCCAGGCGAACCACTCTGCGTACGAGCGATCCTCCGCCGTCGGCCCGCTTTCGACCTTGCCGTGAGGCCCTGATTTCCTGGGTTGTTCGACGACCTGCCAGGACGACTGGGCACCGCCCGGCTGCGCCGGCTGGGCCGGTTTGGCCGGCGCGGGCGGTAGCTTCGCGACCGGTAGCTGGCCACCTGCGACTTGCGGTGCAGGAGCAGGCGCGGGCTGCGGCGCCGGCGCCGGCTGGGCGGCCGGTTGCGAGGTGGTGTGCGGAACCTGCTCCTTGGGCGAGAACCAGGTCGGCGTACCGGGTTCAGCGGCCAGGGGCACCCGCGGCGCCCAGGCCGGCACGTTGATTGCCGAGGGCGACTTGGCCTGAGGCTGGCCGGGTCCAGCGGGCTCGGCCGGTGCCTTCGGCGCCCACGCCGGACGCGAAGGCGGTCCAGGCTGCGGAGGCGCGACGGGTTGGCCTGGCGCGGGGGCCACAATCGGGGTCGGCGGCGCCGGTGGCGCGGGAGTCTTGGTGGGCGCCGGCATGGGTTCGGCTCGCGGAGGGACCGGCGACAAGGTGGGAGGTGTGGTTCCTCCTGCGCGCGGCTTGACGGCTGGAGCCGCGGGCACGGTGGGCGCCTGCGCGGCGGCCGCCGGCGGAGTCGCGTCGAACGAGTCAGGCCAGCTCGGGATCGCCTGGGCGGGGATGTCGGGCTCGTCGAGCTCGGAGGGTGGCGGCCAGGCCGGCATCGCGTGCTCGGTTGGCGGCTCTGGCGGCCAGATGTCTGTCTCGACCGGCGGCGCCGGCGCGGAACCGGACGCCGGCGGCCAGGTGGACTTCAGAGCATCCGCCGCCACCGCTTTCGGGGGCTCGGTGATGAGCGCCACGGTCACCTCGGCTTCGACCCCCGGCGGTTCGGCGGCCTCGGCTTCGACTGCCGGCGGTTCGGTGGCCTCGGCTTCGACTTCCGGCGGTTCGGTGACCATAGGCTCGTCCGCCTGTAGTTGGGCCTCGGGCGGCTCTGTTTCCTCTACGCCGGCCGCGTCCGCCCCAGGAGGTTCGCTGGTGACCGCTTCGGGGATCGACTCACCGGGATCGGTCGGCACGGTCTGAGCCCATTCGGGCGGCTTATCGGCGCCGTCGCCGTTGGTCGAGGCTTCAGTCTTCGACCAGTCCGGATCGCCTTTCTCCGCGGGGACGGCATCCGCCGGCTCGGTCGGATCGGCGGCCGGACCTGCGGGCCTCGTCTGCGCCCAGACGGGTCTGGTTTCGCTGGTCGGGACGGCGCGAACGGGCTCCTCGGTCGTCTCCGAGGAGTCGGTGGGCGGAGTTGAATCGCCAGACTCGGCGGGCTCGGTCTCCAAATCGCAGTCAGTCTAACTTCGGGATCTTGAGTTGTATCTGAGTAGAGCGGCGCGACGCGCCGCTCTAGCTCGGTCTAGGCAAAGACGTTTTTCAGCGCGTCCTCGGGTCGGGGATCGGGCTGCTGCTCAGCCCAGTCGGCCGCGTCCGACGCCTCCTTGTCGAGCGCCGCCTGGACCTCCGCGGCGCTTTCCGCCGTGATCCACCCGCGCTCCACCAGCCACGCCTCAAAACGCGTGATCGGGTCGTGGCTGGCGGCCTCGCCGATCTCCTCTTTGGTCCGGTACTTGAGGTGGTTGTCCTCGGAGGTATGGGCGTTGATGCGCCAGATCTTGGCGTCAATCAGAGTCGGGCCTTCCCCGCCCCTCGCGCGGGCCACCGCGTCGCGGGCGGCCTGGTAGGACGCGGGCACGTCCGTGCCGTCGATCGTCACGCCTCGGATCCCGTAGCCGGCCGCCCTGTCGGCGACGTTCGGGTTCGCCATCTGAAGGCGGATCGGGACGGAGATCGCGTAGCTGTTGTTCTCGCAGAGGAATACGACCGCCAACTTGTGCACCGCCGCGAAGTTGACACCCTCGTGGAACTCGCCCTGGCTCGTCGCGCCGTCGCCGAAGGTGCAAAGGGTCACCGTGTTCTCGCCCTTGAGCTTGGCGGCGTAGGCGATCCCCGCCGCCTTCGGGATCCAGCTCGCAACGACCTGAGACACCGGTGCGATGTGCAGCTTGTGATAGCTGTAGCAGCCGCCGGGGATGTTGCGGCCGGCAGACAGCGGATCGCCCGCCTTCGCGAAGACGGCCAGCATCCACTCCTTCATCGTCAGTCCGCGCACGATCGCGTTCGCGAGCCCGCGGTAATGAGGAACGAGCCAATCCTCGGACGTCAACGCCGCCGTGGAGGCGACCTGGATGCCTTCATGTCCCCGACTCGAGCCGACGAACGGCGCGCGCCCTTGCTTCACCAGGATGTGCATGCGGTCGTCGAGCGCCTTGGCCATGCACATCCAGCGATGCAGGTTCAGGTACTCCTCACGCGTCGCGACGTCCGCACGGGTGGTCGTCGCCATCAGGCTGTGAGCGCCTTCGCGATGTCGACCACTTCGTCCGCGGACAATCCCATGCGGTTCAGGTGATCGTAGTACCGGCGGTGGAAATCCGAGAAGTCGCTGCGCTCCGCTCGCTCCTCGCGGATGCGCTTCACCTCCGCGAGCACCTTCGCGACCAGCTCGGGCTCGGGGGCGATGCCCGCGTGGCGCAGCGCGTGCTCGATGACCAGGGCGCCAGAGTGCTTGCCGTACACGTATGTGATCTCTGCGCCGAGGTCGGCTGGAGAGATGAACTGGTAGATCGCCGGGTGGATGAGCATGCCCGCGGTGTGGATCCCTGACTCGTGGCTGAAGACGTCGAGTCCGATTCCCGGCTCGGTCGGCTGGACGGGGATCCCGCTCATCCGCTCCAGGCTTCGTGCCAGCGCGCGCAGCTTGTCGTACTTGAAGCCCGGGATCTCGATACCGAACAGGTAGCGCAGCTGCATGAGGACTTGATGCATCGGTGCGTTGCCGGTTCGCTCTCCGATGCCGTTGACGCTCGTGGTGAAAACCTCCGCGCCTGAACCCAGCGCCATCACCGTGTTCCACGCGCCGAGACCGAGGTCGTTGTGAAAGTGCACGACGAGCGGCGCGTCCGGCGCAGCCGCCTTGATCGTCGGTATGTACTCCCGCACCGCGAACGGTGAGTAGCAGCCCACTGTGTCAGGCGTCGACGGTCGCGTGCCGCCTGCCTTGAGGCCTTCGCGATGGATCTCGGCGATGTAGTCGACGTCGGCTCGGCTCCCATCCTCGCCGCCGAACTCGATCGATGTGGCGCCCTGCTCGCGCGCGTACTTGATCGCCTCGCACATCATCCGCAGGTTGGCCTCGCGGTAGTAGGAGACGGGGAGCTCGAGCCACTCGGACTCGGGGATGCCATCGCGGTGGAGCAGCGTCTTGCCGAGCTTGTACTTGACGTGCAGGTCGGAGGCCGACGTGAAGATGAAGTACGTCACGTCGTCGCGCTTGTGGCCAAGCTTGTCTATCACGCGCATGGTCGCGTCGATGTCGCCCTTGGTGGAGCGCATCATGCAGACGACCTCGAGGTCCTCTCTGAGCTCGCCGCGCCTGCGGCCCTCGAGCACCAGCCTCAGCGTCTCCCTCTCCCCTTCCGACACCGATGGAAAGCCGACGTCCATCACGTGCACGCCGATGTCGGAGAGCATCCGGGCCAGCTCGTACTTGTCCTTGGGCGTGATCGCGACGCCGGGCATCTGCTCGCCATCGCGCAGCGTGTCGTCGTAGATGCGGATCTTTTCCTCCGGGGGAAATTTCAGGTCGTGGGCGAAACGTTTGGGGTCGCGCGCCAGCTCTTCGAGCGGCTCTTGAAGCTCGACCGGCTTTATGTCATCCACGCGAGGGGGTCATCTTCCGCCGCTCTTCGAGCTGCTTGCGCACCCACGGCACGAGCCCGCCCATGCGCAGCAGCTCGTTCATGAACTGGGGAAAGGCCTCGCAGCGATACTCGTCGCCCTTGGTGAAGTTGCGGATGATGCCTTCTTCGAGGTCGACCTCCAGCTCGTCGCCCTCCTCGACCCCTTCCGCCGCCGGCGGCGACTGCAGGATGGGGTAGCCCATGTTGATCGCGTTGCGAAAGAAGATGCGCGCGAAGGAGTCGGCGACCACCAGCGAGATGCCCGCGCCGCGGATCGCGACTGGCGCGATCTCCCGCGACGACCCGCAGCCGAAGTTGGATCCGCCGACCAGGATGTCGCCTTGCGTGACGCCGGTCGCCCACGTGTCGCGCCCGGGCACGCCTTCCATCGCGTGCTTGCCGAGCTCTTTCTCGTCCAGTGAGTAGATCGCGTACTTGGCCGGGATGATCTGGTCGGTGTCGACGTTGTCTCCAAACTTCCACGCCTTGCCACGGATGACCTTCGGGAGCGTCATCGAATCCCCGCCGGCATGTGGTCTAGCACCTCGCTTGGGTGCGTGATCACGCCGGTAACCGCGCTCGCCGCGGCAACCGCTGGATTGGAGAGATAGACCTGCGCCTTGGGGTGGCCCATGCGGCCGGGGAAGTTGCGGTTGGTGGTGCTCAAGCAAATCTCGCCCTCGCCGAGCACGCCCATGTGACCGCCGAGGCAAGCGCCGCACGTCGCGGTCGTCCAGGCCGCGCCTGCCGCGAGGAACGTGCGGATCAAGCCTTCCTTCTCGGCCTGGATCGCGACCTGGTGTGAGGACGGCGTGATGATCAGGCGCACTCCCGGCGCCACCTTGTGGTTTTCCAGCACGGCGGCTGCGCGGCGCAAGTCCGTGATACGCGAGTTGGTGCACGAGCCGATGAACACCTGGTCGAGTCTGGTGCCTGCGACCTCGGACAGCGGCGCGTAGTTGTCCGGCGACATGGGCTTGGCGACACCGAGCTCGACCTTCTCGACGTCGAACTCGAACACCTTCTCGTACTCCGCGTCGCGGTCGGAGGTCACCGGCGTGTACGGTCGTTTCGCGCGGCCGTCGAGGTACTCCTTGGTCACCTCGTCGAACTCCATGATCCCGTTCTTCGCGCCGGCCTCGATTGCCATGTTGGTCATCGTCAGCCGAGCCTCCATGTCGATGTGCTTCAGCGCCTCGCCGGTGTGCTCCATCGCCTTGGACCGCGCGCCGTCGACGCCGATCTGGCCGATGACGTAGAGAATCAGGTCCTTCGCCTCGACCCACTCCTTCAGGCGGTTGTGATAGACGAACTTCAGTGTCTCTGGGACACGGAACCACAGCTCGCCCAACGCAAGCACGCAAGCAAGGTCGGTGGAACCGATCCCCGTCGCGAAATTGTTGAGCGCCCCGTAGGTGCAGGAGTGCGAGTCGGCCCCGACGACCAGCTCGCCCGGCAGCACGAGCCCGTTCTCAGGCAGCACGGTGTGGCAGATGCCGCCCTGGCCGACCTCGAAGTACCACTTGATCCCCATGTCGTGCGAGAACTCGCGCGTCAGGCGGCCGAGCGTCGCGCTCGCGGCGTCCTTGGCCGGCTGAAAGTGGTCCTGTGTCACCGCGACGCGATCGGGATCCCAAATCTTCTCCGCGCCCATCTGCTCGCGCATGATCTTTCCGGCGGGCGGGATGGTCAGATCGTGGCCCATCGCGAAATCGACCTGGGCCAGGACCAGGTCGCCGGGCCGCACGCTCTCGCGCCCGGCACCACGAGCCAGGATCTTCTCGGTCATCGTCATCGCCACGGTCATCTAGTCCTTGAGCCTCTTCGCCACCGCGTCGCCGACTTCATGGGTCGACAGACTTCCGCCGAGATCGCGCGTGCATTCGCCTGCGCGGATGGCCGACTCGACCGCACCCTCGATTGCGTTTGCCATTTCCGTGTGACCCAGGTGTCTAACCATCATAGATGCGCTCAGAATCGCCCCGATCGGGTTGACGACGCCACGGCCGGCGATGTCCGGCGCGGTCCCATGCACGGGCTCGAACAGGCCCCGTTTCGTCTCGGGGTTGATATTGCCGGAGGGTGCGATGCCCATCCCGCCGATCAGCTCCGCGGTCAGGTCGGACAGGATGTCGCCGAAGAGGTTGCCGGTGACGATGACGTCGAACTGCGTCGGGTCGCGTACCAGCTGCATCGCGGCCGCATCCACATAGAGGTGACGGGTCTTGATGTCGGGACGCTTTTTGGCGATGGCCTTCCACTGCTGCTGCCAGAGCGCGCCGGCGTGCGTCATAGCGTTGGACTTGTCGACCATCACGACCTCGCGCTGGGCGGCGCCGAATGCGTACTCGATGATCCGGGTCACCCCCAAGTATGTGTTGAGGTCTTCCTGGATCGCGACCTCGTCCTCGGTCCCCTTTTTGAAGCGACCACCCATGCCGACATAAAGGCCTTCAGTGTTCTCGCGGACGATCAAGAGGTCGATCTTGCGACGGTCCTCGCGGCGCAGCGGCGACAGCCTGTCGTGGTAGAGCTTGGCCGGCCGGAGGTTGACGTACAGGTCGAGCTCGAAGCGCAGGCGCAGCAGCACGCCGGCGAGGTAGGCGGCGTCGTTGAGGCGCGGGTCGCCCACGGCGCCGAAGAGGATGGAATCGGCCTTCTCGAGGTCGGCCCAGATCTGTGCAGGGATCGGCTCCCCGGTGCGCATGTACTGGTCGGCGTTGACCTCGTACTCCTGGAAATCGAAGCCGGCGCCGGCCGCGCGAAGGACCTTGATCGCCTCGGGGACGACCTCCTTGCCCGCACCGTCGCAGGGCAAGACGGCGATGTGGCTAGGCAGGGGTCGCTTCCTTCTCGCGCAGCTTGTAGCGCTGGATCTTGCCGGTCACGGTCTTGGGCAGGTCGGGCACGAACTCGATCAAGTGCGGGTACTGGAAGCGCTGGAGGCGCGACTTGCAGTGCTCCTGCAGCTCGGCGACAAGCGCGTCGCCGGTGACCGCGTCCTTCTTGGCGATGACGAATGCCTTGATCCTCGTGAAGCCGTCTACCGACATGCCGACGACCGCGCTCTCGGCCACAGCCGGGTGCTCCAGCAGCGCAGACTCGATCTCGATCGGCGAGACCCACAGGCCGCTGACCTTGATCATGTCGTCGGAGCGGCCTTCGTACCAGTAGAAGCCGTCGCCGTCGACCCGGTAGCGGTCGCCCGTGTAGAACCAGTCGCCGAGGATCGAATGTTTCGACTTCTCGTGCTGCGCCCAGTAGAGGGCGAGCGCGCTGTCACCTTTCACGTACAGGTCGCCGGCCTCGCCTTGCGCGACGGGTTGTCCCTCGACGTCGAGGATCTTCAGCTCGTATCCAGGGACCGGCTTGCCGCTCGAGCCTGGCCTCACGTCGTCGAGTCGGTTCGAGCAGTAGATGTGCAGCATCTCGGTCGACCCGACGCCGTCGAGGATCGTAAGCCCGAAGGCGTCCTTCCAACGCCGCCAGACTTCGGCGGGCAGCGCCTCCGCGGCGGCCACGCAATGCCTGATCGAGCCGAGGTTGCGGCTCTTCGCGCCTTCGAAGTTGAGGATCGCGTTGTAAAGAGTCGGCGCGGAAAAGAACAGGGTCGGTTTTCTCTTTTCGATCGTGTCCAGCACGGTCGCGGGCGTGTGCCGACCGGCGTGGAGGACGGTCGACGCGCCGACCCAGTAGGGAAAGGTGAGGTTGTTGCCGAAGCCGTAGGCGTGGAAGAGGCCCGTTGTCGAGAAGGTGGTGTCCTTGTCGGTGATGCCGAGCACCTGCTCGGCGTAGGTGACGCACGTGTAGGGGATGTCGTGCTGGAGGTGGACGACTGCTTTCGGCTTGCCGGTCGAGCCCGAGCTGTAGAGCCAGAAGGCCATATCGTCGCGGCGCGTGGGCGCGGCGACGATCTCCTGGTCCGGGACGACCTTGTCGGAGCGCAGGAGTTGGGGTTTTATCGGCGCCCTTGCCGCCGCGGGTGCGAGCTTTTCCTCCGTGTTGCCGTCGACGACGATGACGCGTGCCAGGGAGTCCTCGATGTAGTGGTCGTAGTCCTCGCTTCGTTGGAGGAGCGGGTTCACGGGCACGGGGAGGGCGCCGATCCGGATCGCGCCGAGGAAGGCGGCGACCCAGCCCGGTGAGTCGTAACCCGCGATCAGGACGCGCTCCTCGCGCCTGACGCCGAGGTCGAGGAGGCTTCGGGCGGCGCCGTTGGTGAGGTTGAAGAGGTCGGAGTAGGAGAGGTCCGCGGTGGCGGTGTGGATGGCGATCTTGGCGGAGCGCTGGGGGAGGTTGCGCTCGATCAGGTCGGCGCCCACGTTGTAGCGGTCTGGGAGATCCACCTCAGGGAAATCTTGGCACTTCCAGGAGGGGGACGGTGAAGAGGGTGACGGAGTGACGCTGGGCGCCCTAAAGCGTTGCCCGGCTGAATATAAATTTACCGCAAAATGCTTGCTTAATCGAACATTGTTTTGTAGTCTGATTGCATGCTCGAGATGATTGAGGACATCGATCCCGGCGCACTCCTGGTTGCAATGCGCCATACCATCGATCGGCTCGAGCTCCAGTTCGCGCAAGTTGCCGCCGAGTTTCATCAGACGGATCAATGGGACCGCGATGGCTTCAACACCTCGGGCGACTGGATGCGCATCAACTGCAACATGACCTCGCGGAACGTTTGGAATGCCCTCGTGGTGGGAGAGCAAGTCCGGCATCTGCCGCTGAGCCTCGAAGCAATCCAGTCGGGCGATATCGGCTTCGCCCACCTGGCGATCATGGCCAACACGGCCGACAAGCTGGACGGATTCGACGAGGCCAAGCTCTTGCCGCTGGCCAAAGAGCACTCGGCAGGCAAGTTCTATCGCGAGTGTCTGCACTACCGGCATTCGGCCGATGCCAAGGGTTACGGCGAAGAGCAGGAGCGCCTCGTCGAAGAACGCAGTCTGCGAATGAACACCGCGGAGGACGGCTGCCTTCTCATCACCGGGGTGCTCGATCCCGTGGGTGGGGCTGCCGCTGCGCTGGAGCCGCTGGCGCGCCCTTCGGGTGGGCACGACGACCGCACCCGCGAGCAGAGATTGGCTGACGCCCTGGTCGAGCTGGCCAGTGGTGGCAAGCCGGCCGAGCTCCATGTGACGGCAACGGTCGAAACCTTGAAGGGGCTAGCTGGAGCACCTGCCGGCGAGATGGAGTTCGCTATGCCGTTGTCCTCGGCCACAGTGCAGCGCCTTTCCTGCGACTGCAGCGTGATGCGCGTCATCCTCGACGGCAAGTCGTTGGTGATCGACGTCGGTCGATCCAAGCGGTTGGTCGACGGAGCTCTGCGCAAAGTGCTCGCGGTACGCGACAAGCACTGTCAGTGGCCAGGATGCGATCGGCCGGCCTCATGGTGCGACGGACATCATCTGGTGCACTGGATCGATGGCGGGGACACGAATCTCGAGAACTGCGTGCTCCTCTGCAAGCGGCATCACCGGATGGTCCATGAGGGCCGCTGGAAGTTGATCAAGGTCGACAGTCAGATCGTCACGATCGCGCCGATGGTCACCTTCGGATTGCCAAGAGGGCCAGACTAAGAATCCGTGACGGTGGAGCGTCGATCGCGTCGGTTCTCGTCTGCAAGGCTCGAGCGCGTGGCGCGCAAGCTGATGAACGCCTCTCCTCTGTGCTCATTGGCGACGGTGTCGGCGCGCGGCCGCGCGCACATCAACCACATGTACTTCGCGTGGGACGACGCCTTCAACGTCTATTGGATCTCTGACCGGGACTCGCTCCACTCGCGCAACCTCGTCAAGAACAGCTCCGCGGCGATCACGATCTACGCCTCGAAGCAGGTCTGGGGTAAGCCCGACCGCGGCATCCAGCTCTTTGGCACCGCCGGCGTCGCGAAGGGCGGGGAAGCAGCGCGCGAATACGGGCGGCGGTTCCGCGACTTCGACGCCTCAGAAAACGATTTGCCGTACTACCGGTTCCGGCCCCGCTTGGTGAAGCTCTTCGACGAGCGCTCCCTGGCGCCCGGCACGCTGGTCACGGCCCGTGTCACGAGCGACGGGCTGGTGTGGTCCAAGACCGAGGTCTGGGCCTAGGAGTCGCGCCGGCGGTAGCGAGAAGCAACGACACCGCCGTCGAAACGCCGCTCGTCAACGAGCTCGAGGTCGACCCGAACGCCGTCGGGCAGCCACCGGTTGCCGCCGCCCACGATGACCGGGACCATCAGCTGCCGATACTCATCGACCAGACCTGAGCGGATCGCCTCGGCCGCCAGGTGAGGTCCGCCGATGCTGATGTCTCGCGCGCTGGTCGCCTTGAGTTTGCGAATGGCTTGCGGATCGAAGCTGCGTTCGATGCGGGTCCTCGCGCTGGCGACGGCTTGCAGCGTCGACGAGTACACGACCTTGTCCGCCGCCTGCCAGATCTCTGCGTACTCACGGACGAATGCCGGTTGGTCGGGCGCGTCCAGGGCGGTCTCCCAGAAGACCATCGTCTCGTACATGCGGCGCCCGTAGAGATATGTGCCGATCGGGCGCTCCTGCGCATTGACGAAGCGGTGGACCTCTTCGTCGGGTGCCGCCCAGTCGAAGTTGCCGCGCGAATCGGAGACGTAACCGTCAACCGACGTGATCGCCGAGTAGATGAGCGTGGCCAATCCGCGCGCGTCTACTGCCGGACGACTGCCGCGGCGCCTTTCCTCAAGACGTACTTCTGGATCTTTCCCGTCGCGGTCTTCGGCAGCTCCTGCACGAATGTCACCCCGTGTGGTGCCTTGAAATGGGCGAGCCGCTCGCGAGTGAAGGCGATCAGCTCGGCCTCGGTCGCCGTCGCACCAGGCTTTAGCACCACATACGCGAAAGGCGCCTCTCCCCACTTCTCATGTGGCAGCCCGACGATCGCCGCCTCCTGTACGGCGGGGTGGCGCAGCAGGACACCTTCGACCTCGAGGCTCGAGATGTTCTCTCCACCGCTGATGATCACGTCCTTGATCCGATCTCGAATTTCGACGTAACCGTCCGGGTGGAGAACGGCCGCGTCGCCAGTGTGGAACCAGCCGTCGCCCATCACCTTCTTGGTCGCCTCGGGATCTTTGTAGTAGCCGTGCATGATCACGTTGCCGCGCGCGACGATCTCGCCGAGGGTCTGAGCGTCGGCCGGCACGTCCTTGCCGGCTTCGTCCACGACGCGCAGCTCGCCGGAAGTGATCAGCTCCACCCCGGTACGCGCCTTGATGATCCCCCGCTCGGTGGCGCCAAGCATCTTGTGCTCCGGCCGAGGCTCGCAGATCGTGATAAAGGGAGCGGTCTCGGTGAGTCCGTAAACCTGCGTCACCTCCCAACCGAGATCGCCTTCCATCCGCTCGATCGTCGCCGCGGCTGGTGCCGCCCCCGCGGTGATGACATGCACGCCTTTAGGCACGTCACCTCGCACGTCGGCGGGAGCACTGGCGAGGGCGATCAGGATGGTCGGCGCGGCGCAGAGCCAGCCGACCTGCTCCTTGCGGATCAGGTCGAACACCCGCGACGGCTCGACCTTATGCAGGCATACGTGCGTGCCTCCGACGGCGGTGATGATCCACACGAACGTCCAGCCATTGGCATGGAACATCGGCAGCGTCCACAGGTATCGGTCGCCGACCGTGATGTGGAAATGCACGAGCGTGCCGACGGCGTTCGCCCAGGCGTTGCGATGCGTGATCATCACTCCCTTCGGCTTGGCGGTCGTGCCGCTCGTGTAGTTGATGGTGAGGAGATCGGTTTCGGCGATCTCCGGTCGCGCGAATTCGGGTTTCGATGCCGCCACGCTGGGTTCGTACTCGGTCCATCCCTTGCGGCCGCCGGTGCTGCCCAGGCTCACGAAGTGTTCGACACCGCCCAGCTGGTCGCGAACTCCGTCGATGGCTTCGAGGTAGTCCGAATGGACGCACAGGACTTTGGCGCCGGAATGCGCGGTGATGTAGACGAAGTCGTCCGCGGTGAGGCGGTAGTTGATGGGGACCAGCACCGCACCAATTTGCGGCACGGCATAGAAGGATTCGAGCTGCTCGTGCACGTTCGGCGCGATGTAGGCGACGCGGTCACCCTTCCCAACCCCCATCGCCTGCAGCGCGGACGACCAGCGGTCGCAGCGGTCGAAGAACTGCTCGTAAGTGAGGCGGAGGTCGCCGTCGACCACGCCTTCGCGATCGCCGTAAAGCTTTCGCGTCCTCCTCGCGAACTCCAGAGGTGTGAGCGGCGTTTCCATCTGCCCTCCTTATGAATTCAGCATGAGCGCAAAGTCTGCCGCCTTGATGCCACCGACGAACGCGCGGTGCGCCTGCGGCTCCAGCTCCACGGAGCGCTCGTACACGAACGCATACACGTTGTCGATGTTCCAGTCACCGTAACCCTGGATGCGCAGCCCATAGCGCAGTCCCTCGTCGCGCTGGCCGCGCTGGAACAGGTCGATGGCGCGCGCGTAGATCGCTTTCAGGATCTCCAGCTGCATCGAAAGCTCGGCGATCGTCCTGGCGTCGCCTTCCTGCTCGACCAGCTGCTCGACCTGGGCTTCGAGGTCGGCGATCTCCTTCTGGTAGTCGTCCACCCCATCAAGGAGTGTAAAACCCTAATGAATCAAGTAGTTCGTGGAGACCGCCGCAGCGATGAGGATCGCGATGATGTTGACGACCTTGATCATGGGGTTGATCGCGGGTCCGGCGGTGTCTTTGTTGGGGTCGCCGACGGTGTCGCCGGTGACGGCCGCCTTGTGCGCCTCCGACCCCTTGCCGCCGAGGTGACCTTCCTCGATGTACTTCTTCGCGTTGTCCCACGCTGCCCCGCCGCTCGTCATCTGAATCGCCAGGAAGAGGCCCGTCACGATCGCGCCGAGCAGCATCCCACCTAGCGCGCGCGGGCCGAGGACAAAGCCCACGGCGAGGGGCGCGACGACCGGGATCACGCCCGGGACGATCATCTCGCGTTGTGCGGCAGCGGTCACGATGCGGACCGCGGTGCCGTATTCGGGACGGCCGGTCCCCTCGAGGATGCCCTTGATGTCACGGAACTGGCGCCGCACCTCCTGCACCACAAGGCCCCCGGCGCGGCCGACCGCGAGCATGGCGAGCGACCCGAACAGGAACGGCAGGATGCCGCCCAGGAAGAGACCTGCGATGACGAGCGGGTCCGAGAGCTCGAACTTCGTGGGGTGCCCGGCCCTCGCCAGCTCCTGGGTGTAGGAAGCGAAGAGGACGAGGGCGGCCAGGCCGGCCGAGCCGATCGCGTAGCCCTTGGTCACGGCCTTGGTTGTGTTGCCGACCGCGTCGAGCGGGTCGGTCACCGCGCGGACCTCGCTCGGCAGCTTGGCCATCTCCGCGATGCCTCCGGCGTTGTCGGTGATCGGGCCGTAGGAGTCGATGGCGACGATGATCCCGGTCATGGAAAGCATCGCGGTGGCAGCAATCGCGATCCCATACAGACCGCCGAGCGCGTAGCTGATGAGGATGCCGGTCGCGATCACGATCACCGGCAGCGCGGTCGACATCATGCCGATGGCCTGTCCCGCGATGATGTTCGTCGCGTGGCCCGTGACTGACGCCTTCGCGATGAGATGCACCGGCCAGTAGGCCGTCTCGGTGAAGAACTCGGTGATCGCGACGATCAGGACCGTGACCAGCACTCCTATCAGAGCCGCGAAGAAGAGATTGTCCGGATTGCTGACCCCTCCGCCTGGCTTCAGATAGCCGTTCGACGTCATATAGCTCGTGACGAAGTAGAAGCCGACGATCGCGATGGCGACCGCGACCAGAAGCCCCGCGTAAAGGGCGCCCATGATCCATCGCGGGTTGAAGATGCGGACGAAGAACGAGCCGACGATCGAGCCGACGACGCTGACCGCCCCGAGCAGCAGCGGGTAGATCACCCATCCCTCCTGATCCTTGAAGAGCAGGGATCCGAGGAGGATCGCGGCGATCATGGTCACCGCGTAGGTCTCAAACAGATCGGCCGCCATGCCCGCACAGTCGCCGACGTTGTCGCCGACGTTGTCCGCGATGACCGCAGGGTTGCGCGGGTCGTCCTCCGGGATCCCGGCTTCGACCTTGCCCACAAGGTCCGCACCGACGTCGGCTGCCTTGGTGTAGATGCCGCCGCCCAACCGGGCGAACACCGACACCAGACTCGCGCCGAACGCGAGGCCGACCAGCACGTCAGGGTCCTTGAATACGAGATACGCCGCGGAGACTCCGAGCAGGCCGAGACCGACCACCATGAAGCCGGTGACCGCGCCACCACGGAACGCGACCTGCAGCGCCTTGTTCAGTCCGCCGCGCGCGGCCTCGGCGGTGCGCACGTTGGCACGCACGGCGATGTTCATGCCGACGTAGCCGGCGAGCGCTGACAGGACGGCCCCCACGATGTAGAGCGCGGCCGTTGTCCAGTTGACGAAGAATCCGATCACGATCGCGATGATCACGCCGATGATCGCGATCACGGTGTACTGCCGGTTCAGGTAGGCGGCGGCCCCCTCCTGGATGGCGGCCGCGATCTCGCGCATCCGGTCATTGCCGGTCGGCAGGCGCAGGACGAGAAGGATCAGGACGACCGCAAAGGCCACAGCGGCCAAACCGCCGGCCACGCCGAACCAGGCTGTATTGGGATCCACTAACCCTCCCTCGAGATAGCCGTTACCGACCGGAGCGATAGGTTAAAGGAACCAGAAACCTCACCACGCGAGGTCGAACGGCTTCAGGCCGCCCGTGCCATGCGACCACTGCGCGTCGACCCGGTCGACGCGGGCCCCCCGCGGTCCCTCTTCCACGGCACGCTGGAGCTGCTCGAGGGCATCGCGCTCTCCCTCCGCGACCAGCTCGACGCTCCCGTCATCGTTGTTGCGCACCCAGCCGGGCAGCCCCAGCTGCCGCGCCTTGCGCTGGACGTAGTAACGAAACCCGACGCCCTGGACGTCGCCGCGAACGACGGCATGCAAGCGCTCCACCTCTCTTCTATATGCTCGTCCGATGCCGACGTCCAGCATCGTGGCGATCGGGGACGAGCTGGTCGGCGGCTTCACCCTCGACACGAATTCCCACTGGATGGCGGAGCGACTCCGCCTGCTCGGCTACCCGGTGAAAAGGGTCACGCAGATCCGCGACAAGCCTCCGGAGATCATCGACCAGGTGCATCGCGAGCTGGACGACCAGGAGATCACCGACGTGTTCCTGAGCGGAGGACTCGGGCCCACCCCGGACGACCGCACGTTCGCCGCGCTGGCGCAGGCGCTGGGCAAGGAGCTGGTCATCTGGGAGGACACCCGGGCGCGCATCGAGCGGCGCGTGCAGCGCATGCACGCGATGGGTCTGCTCGAGTCGCCTGAGGTGACGGAAGGCAATCTCCGCATGGCGCGCATCCCCGCCGACCCGGCGCACGTCTTCTGGAATCGACGCGGCATGGCGCCGGGCACCGTCTACGAGGCGAATGGCAAAAGGATCTTCGTGTTGCCGGGCGTACCGCTGGAGATGAAAGGCATCTTCACCGAAGAGCTCGAGCCGCAGTTTCTCGCCGCCGGATCCGCCGCCACCGTGCGCGAGCTCCGTTTCACGTTCGCGGTGGAGGCGCGTTTCTACCCGCTGATGCGGGAGCTCGAGGGCACCTTCCCTGACGTGTCCGTCGGCTCCTATCCGAACTTCGAGACGAAAGAGCTCGTGATCCGCGTGCTGGGGAGCGACCCCAAGCGCGTGGATGAGGCGCTCGATGTGATCAGGAAGCGGGCCCCCGTCTAGCGAAATTCCCGTTCGTCTTCGACGGACGGGTGAACCTCCAGCTTTCGCATCAACAGAGAGCGTTCCGCCGGGTTCTCGGTCAGCTCCAGCGCACGCAGTCGAGACTCTCGAGCCGCGGATCTCTCGCCCAGCTCGTCGAGCAGCTCGGCTCGCGTGGCGTGGAAAAGGTGATAACCGCTTAGCGTGATCGCAAGGTCGTTGACCTCGCCGAGCGCGACCTGTGGGCCGCTCATCCGGGCGAGCGCGACCGCGCGGTTGAGCCTGATCACCGGGGTGTCCGTGATCCGAAGCAGCGTGTCGTAAAGGGCCACGATCTGGGCCCAGTTCGTCTCCTGCCAGGAGCGCGCCTCGGAATGCACCGCGGCGATCGCCGCCTGCAGCTGGTACGGGCCCGGAGACGACAGCGCCGCCGCCCGATCCAGCACCTCGACCGCCTGGGCAATCGCCGCCGCGTCCCACAGCGCGCGGTCCTGCTCCGGAAGCAGCACGATCTCGCCGTTCGTGTCGAAGCGCGCGCTCGAGCGCGCGAGGTGCAGCCTCATCAGCACGATCAGCCCGAGCACTTCGGCCTGCTCGGGGAGCAGGCGCGCGACCAGGCTGGTGAGCCACATCGCGTCTTCCGCGAGGTCGCGGCGCGACGCCACCTGCGGCCCTCGACTCAGGTAGCCCTCGTTGAACATCAGGTAGAGAACCGCGAGCACGGCGTCGATCCGAGGCACCAGCTCGGCGCCCTGCGGCACCCGGTATGGAATATTCGCCTCGACGATCTTGCGTTTGGCACGCACGATGCGCTGCGCCATGGTCGGCTCCGAGACCAGAAACGCGGCCGCGATCTCCTGCGTGGTGAAGCCCGCGACCGCACGCAGAGTGAGCGCGACCTGCGCCTCCTGGGCCAGGGCCGGGTGGCAGCACGTGAAAATCAGACGAAGGCGGTCGTCGGCCTCGGGCACATCAGGTGGCGCCATGGACCGTTCCAGGAGCGCGACCTTCTCCGCGTATCGCTGGTCGCGGCGCAGCAGGTCGATGGCGCGGCGGCGAGCCGCCGTCATCAGCCATGCGCCGGGGTTGTCCGGGATGCCCTGGGCCGGCCATTTCTCGAGCGCGGCCACAAGGCTGTCCTGGACGACCTCCTCCGCGATGTCGAAGTTGCCGATGAGACGCACCATCGCGCCAGTGAGCTTGGCGGCCTCTTCGCGGAAAACTGCCGTGAGCGCCGCATCGGTGACGTTCCTTGTCTCGGTCAGGCCCTCATCGTTCCACAGCCGGCCAGACCTCGACAGGGCCGGCGCGCCATGCCTTGGCCATCTCAAGCGCCTCGTCGAGATCCTTCACCTGCACGATGGCGAATCCGCCGATGATCTCTTTCGACTCGATGAACGGGCCGTCGGTGACGATGGCCTTGCCGTTCTGAAAACGAACCGTGGTCGCGGTCTGCGGTCCCTTCAGCTGTTCGCCGCCGACGATCTTGCCGGCGCGGCTGTATTCCTCAAACCATTGCTCCGCCAGCTTCATGCCGGCCGCCATCTCCTCCGGCGACATGTTGTCGAAACGCTCCTGGTCGTCCATGGTCCCCACGAACAGCAGTACGTATTTCATGTCTAACCTCCTCTATGCATGACGAACGGGAGGACCGGGAATCGACAGCTTCAAGATCCGGTGAACTCCGGCTCCTGTTTGCTGAGGAACGACATGATCCCGATCGCGGCGTCGGTGCTCAGGGCGGCGCGGGCGAAGTTCTGCGATTCGACCTCCAAGGCCTCGTCGAGGGGAAGGCCGTCGCCCCGGCGGACGGAGTCCTTGATCATGGCGATCGCAAACGTGGCGGCCTTGGCCAGGTTGCCGGCGAGCTCGTCGACCGCAGCCGGAAACTCCTCCGGCGCGACGGCGCGGTCGACCCAGCCGACGGCCTCGGCCTCCTTGGCCGAAAGCCGCGACGACTCGATCAGATAGCGCGTCGCGCGGGCTTTGCCGATGAGCCTGGGCAGCCTTTGTGTCCCACCGGCGCCGGGGATGATCCCCAGCGAAGCCTCCGTCTGGCCGATGCGGGACCGCCCGTCCTCGATCATGATCCGGAAGTCGCAGCACAAGGTGAGCTCGCTGCCGCCGCCGAGAGCGTGGCCGTTGATGGCCGCGATGACCGGCTTGGGGCACCGCTCGATGGCGTTGAAGTGGTGGTTCATTCGCCGCATGAAAAGCGCGATCTGGTCGGCCGCATCGGGTGCGTCGCGGTCGATGCCCATCATGGATGTCAGGTCGGCGCCGACGCTGAAGTACTTCTCGTAGTCCGACGCGAGCACGATCACCCGGACGGACTGATCCGCGCCCAGCTCTCCGAAGGCAGCCGCGAGGTCCAGCATCAGGTCCTCCGCGATCGCGTTGTTGCCCTTGCGGTGCATTACGACTCGCGCGACGGGCCCCTTGCGCCGGAGGTCGACCAGGTCGCCCACCGCTACGCCGTGAAAAGAGGGATGCCGCCGGCGACCTCGATCACCGCGCCGGTGATGTAGCCCGCCTCCTCGGTGCAGAGGAAGGCGATCGTGTTCGCGATGTCCTCGGGCTGCCCGAAGCGCTTGAAGACGGTGCGCGACTTGAACCGCTCGTACATCGGGTTGTTCGCGGCGGCGGCTTTGCCCGCCTCGGACTCGATGATGCCCGGTGCGATCGCGTTGGCGGTGATGTTGTGGCGGCCGCCTTCGAGCGCGGCGGTCTTGGCCAGACCAATGAGGCCGGCCTTGGTCGAGGAGTAGCTGGCCTGGCCGAAGCCGCCGAGCGTGCCGGCGACCGAGGACATGAATATCAGCCGGCCCCACTTGTTCTCGGCCATGTACGGCCAGACCTCTTTGGTGCAGTTGAATGCGCCGGTCAGGTTGACCCTCACGTCGCGGTCCCAGAGCTCGTAGGACTGGTTGGGGATCTGTGCCGCGTGATCGAGCGTGGCCGCGTTGTTGATCAGGATGTCGATCTTGCCGAACTCGTCTTTGACTTTCTTGAAGACGTCCTTGACCTGGTCACGGTTGGTGACGTCCATCTTGATCGCGAGAGAGCGGCGGCCCATCTTGCGAATCTCCTCAGCGGTCGCGTTCGAGTGCACCCAACCCTGAGACACCGCCACCTGCGCGAGCATGCTGCCTTGCGATTCCGCGGTCTGCTGCAGGTTGGGATCGTCCTCGACCAGGACGTCGGTGATGACGACGTCGGCGCCCAGACCCGCGAGGGTCAGCGCATCCTGACGGCCTAGCCCGCGCGAGGCGCCGGTGACCACAGCGACTCTTCCGGAAAGATCGAACATCACCTACCCCCTCAATTTGATGGTCCCGCGCTGGCCGGAGATGGCGCGCGAGATGACCAGTCTCTGGATCTCCGCGGTGCCCTCCCAGATCTGGTAGATCTTCGCGTCGCGGAACCACTTCTCGACCGGGTATTCCTTGATGTAGCCGTATCCGCCCAGGACCTGGATGGCGTCTGTCGTCACCTCCATCGCAACGTCAGCCGCAAAGCATTTCGCCATCGAACCCTCAGCGCGTTCGAACGGCACGTCCTGGGTGGCCATCCAGCCGGCGCGCCAGATCAAGAGCCGCGCGGCGTCGATCTTCATCGCCATATCGGCGAGCTTGAACCCGACGGCCTCGTGCTGCCACAGGGGTTTGCCGAACTGCTTGCGCTCCTGCGCGTACTCGAGCGCGAACTCATATGCCGCGCGTGCGATCCCCAACGCCCCGGCGGCCACCCCGGGACGGGTCGCCTCCAGCGTCATGAGCGCGGCCAGCGCGCCGGGGCCGGCGTTGTCGGCGTCCGGCTCGCCGCCCAGACGGTGGTCGAGCGGAACCTCGCAGTCCTCGAGGATCACCTGCGCCGTGTGGCTCGCGCGCACGCCGAGCTTCCTTTCCTTGCGGCCCATCCGCAGGCCCTGCGTGTCCTTGGGCACGAGAAACGAAGCGATGCCCGCAGGGCCTTTCGAGGGGTCGGTGTTGGCGTAGATCACGTGGTAGTCGGCGATCCCGCCGTTGGTGCAGAACTGCTTGGTGCCGTTGAGGATGTACGCATCCTTGACCCGAGTCGCACGCGTTTTCATGGCGAGCGCGTCGGATCCTGAGTCCGGTTCAGTGAGGCCGAGACCGCCGAGGACGAGACGGTCGGGATGGGTGAACTCCGGCAGCCATCGTTTCTTCTGCTCTTGGGTTCCGCTCGAGCGAATGCCGGCGATCGCGAGCGCCATCGACTGTATGCACACCGCGATCCCCGCGCAGCCCCAGCTCAGCTCTTCGTTGAGGATCAGCTCGGTCAGGAAGTCGAGGCCCTGGCCGCCGTACTCCTCGGGGATGAACGCGGCAGGGCTCAGGCCGAGGCGGTGCGCCTTTTTGACGACCTCGTACGGAAATTCCTCGGTCTCGTCGAAATGCGCCGCGACCGGGCGGATCTCTTTCTCGGCGAACCGGTGCGCAAGCTTGCGGATCTCCTCCTGCTCGGGCGTGAGCGAGAAGTCCAGTGTCAACCCCCACCCCCCGTCCCTCTCCCAGAAGGAGAGGGCGCCACTGCCTCATCCATGCGTTCCATACTCCGCCACCGACTTGGTGAGCACCGCCTCGCCGTGCTGGTTAAAGGCCTTCACCTCGAGCTTGCCTTCGCCCACTTGTTCCGCGCTGAAAGTGACGGTGTCGCCCGGCACGACCATGCCCGCGAATCGCACGGCGAGCCGTCGCAGGCGGTGAGGCCCCCCGGCAGCCTCACCGGCCACCGTGGCGGCGATGCCCATCTGGAGCATGCCGTGCGCGATCAGGCTTGGAAGTCCAACCGAGCGCGCGAACTCGTCGTCCAGGTGGATCGGATTCATGTCGCCGGACGCCTCCGCGTAGGCGGCGATCTGCTCCCGGGTGAAGGTGACCTTTCGTTCGGTCACAAACGAATCACGAACAATGCGCGCGAACGGCAAACCGGCGAGCCTTGCTCGTCGCTCGTATCGGTTTCGAACGAGACTAATCGCATGCCGCGCCGGCTGGTGTCCGATGCCACACGTGCTTGCGAGGTCACGGTCTCGCCAACGCGCGGCTGACGCCACCACTGGAATTCCTGCTCGGCGTGGAGCAGCCGCGCGAAATCGACCGCCGCTTCGTCGTCGCCGAACAGCTGCGGTGCCGTCACGCCCAACGAGTAGACCGCCGCGAATGTCGGCGGCACACCGTCGGAGGGGTCGGCGCCGATGGCGCGCGCAAAATCCGCGACGCGCTTGGATTCGATCTCGAATCTAACCGCCGGGTAGGTGCGCCCGGCGACCGCTGCCATGACGCGAAAAGACTAGGGTCTTGTCGGTCTCAGACGCGCGAGCACGCGGCGCAGCAGCATCGGGCGCAGGTTCGACCACGCCTCCATCACCGACGAACGGCTCGTCGCCGCGACCTCGGGCGGAGCGTACGCCGCGACGATGAAGCCGTCGGCCAGCGCAGACATCGGTTCGGCGGTTTCGGGAAACGTCCTCCGAATCCGGCGGCCGAGCTCCAGGGGAGTCTCGCCCGGCCGGCGTTCGGCGCCGGCCAGCCTCGCGAGCACGAGCGTGCGTTTCCAGACGGCCATCACGCTGCGCGGCCGCAAGTACCTCGAGATGACGACGAGCAGCAGGAGCAGCATGGCGATGAAGCCGCCGAGGATCTTGGTCGCGGTCGACGCGTCGAGGACCGAGGAAACCCTGATGCCGGCGATCGACGGGCCGCTCGCGGGGTCGTTGCGCTCGCCGCGGACGCTCCCTGGAGTCGAGCCACCGCCCACAGGCAGCGTGACACCGCCTGTCGGGTCCTGGCAGTTGTTGTCGCGCAGACACGTCGCCTGCGGCCCCGCGCCGCGCGAAATCGGCGTGTACACGCTGAGGTTGTCGGCGGTCGGCTCGAACGGGATCCAGCCGTACTTGGGGAAGTAAACCTCGACCCACGTGTGCGCGTCCTCCCCGCGAACCACGTACTGGTTGGTCTGCGCATCGAACGTCCCCGGCCCGAAGCCGTTGACGAGCCGCGCCGGGATGCCCAGCGAGCGCAGCATATCGCCCATCGCGGTGGCGAAGAACTCGCAGTAGCCCTTCTTCGACTGGAAGAGGAAATACTCCATGGGATCGACGCCGTCAGGAGTCTTGGCATCGAGTGAGTAGGTGAAGTTGCTCGGATTGCGGAGATAGGCCTCGATCGCCGCCGCCTTGTCATACGGCGTGGTGGCTCCGGCGTTGGTCACGATCTTCACCGCGAGGTTGTGGATCTCCTGCTCGACGAACTGCGTCCGGTAGCCCCTTTGCGGTAGGAACGTGTATGGCTGCAGCCATTCCGGATAGGCGGTGCCGGCCGCTTGGAGGTCGCTCGCGGTCGCCGTCGAGTACTCCACCGTGGCTATGTAGTTGCCGGACGATGTCGTCGGTTGCACGCTGCCCAGCCGGTCGATCGTGTTCACGGTGACGGAGTTGGCGTCCGACAGCTGGATCTGAGTGCTCACGGTCAGCCGATCGACCTTGTACGCCAGCCCCGGATAGAACAGCACGTCCTGGCTGCCTATGGGCGGACGCAGCATCCTGATGGTGACTTTGCCAAGCGCCAGCTTTTCGTAGTCCTCGGCGTACTGATACAGGTCGTTCTTGGCCACGAGCTGACGCAGCTCGATGCGATTCGGCTGCGTGTAGCGCCACTCACCGCCGGAGGTGATCGACACGTTCACGCCCCGGAAGTACTTCGGCCCGCTGTAGTCGGCGATCGTATACGTGAAGACGACATCACGCGTCCTCTGCAGCGATCCGTTCAGCCTCACGTCTGTCGTGAAGCCGGTGACCCCGGTTGACTTTCCGTTGCTGAAGAATCCCGGGTGGCTGAGCTGCTGCTGCAGCTGCGCCCAGCTGGTGAAGATGCCCGACTCGACGTCGAGCGTGCGGTCGGCGGTGGATAGCGGCGGCAGCATGATGCCGAGCACGATCAGTGCGGCCATCGCGACCAGCCCGCTCTCCCAGAAGTCCCACCGCGCGTCGCCGGTCAGCTTCACGTTGGCGCGCTGCGCGTTGGCGATCGAGGCCGTGTAGTTGGTCCATAGGAGAAGTGCCAGTGTCAGGACGAGCATGGCGAGCGTGTAGCCGTTCTGGTCTTGTGGCACGTTCAGCACGTTCGTCGCAAACGCTGCCGCGCCCGGGATGAGGCCCAGCATCGGCTTGCGCCACCGCAGCACGCACCAGCTGAGCCATGCGCCGGTGATCCACATCAACAGGCAGATCAGAAGGAGGTAGAACGACGGGTCGGACGCGACTGCGCCTGTCGTGATCCGATCCCACCACGAGCTGACGAGCTGCGGGCCGATCACGTCCGCCGGGTGCCGGGCGTGGATCTGAGGCCATGCTCCAGCGAACGCCGCGACCGGCGCGAGCACGAGCCCGACCCCAAGGGATAGCGGCTCGCGCACCGACAGCACAGCGAGCACTCCCAAGACAACCGCGCCGGCCAACGCCACCCACACGATCACGTCGATGCCGTCCACCCAACGCACGGTGGACGTCGAGCGCGCGACAGTGAAGGTCAGCAGGAGGACGAGCACCGCGGACCAGAAACGCCCGCCACCTACGGCGTCGTGGATTCGCTCCCAGATCAGCGCCTGTGGGCTGTCATCGAATGCCGCCTCGGGGCTTACGAGACGGCCGCTAGGCGATACGTATCGCATCCTTCGTCCTCACCAGGCGCGCGAAGTCGTCGCCGCGCCGCACCACGTAGAGGTCGACGTCCTGGCCCAGGTCGAAGCTCGGATTCTGGTCCGGCCCACCGAAGCTCGCGGCGTCGATGTAGAAAACGATCAGGCTGGAGCGCCGGCCGCGCACCGCCTGCAGCAGGTGGACCCACGCGGGGTCGGCGCTGGGGGTGATCACCGCGATCGCACGGCGCGGCAGGCGGCGGATGCGGTCCCACGCGAGAGTGTCGGTCAGAGGCGTGCGGCCGTCGGCCTGGCAGACGGCCAGGTAGTCGAGGATGAGCCGGTCCTGCCGCACCGCGCGGTGCGGCTCGAGCACCGTGCCGCGGGAATCGTTGCCGATGAGACCGATCTGGCGGCCACGGCTGTGCACCTGGGCGGCCATCGAGGCGGCAAGGCTTACGGCGTACTCGACCGTCGACTCTTCGCCCTCGCCGAAATGGACACTCCGGTCCAGGTCGAGCAGGATCCACAGGTCCGTGGTCAGGGGCTGCTCGAAGGTCTTCGACATTAGGCGCTGGTGCTTTGCCGACAACCCCCAGTGGATGCGCCCGAAGCTGTCGCCGGTGTTGTAGTCGCGCACACCGCCTGTCTCTGGCGGATAGTCCGCCCAGGCGCCGAACGCCTGGGAGGCGCCGACCTGCTGGGAGCTTGGCGTCAACAGGTCGGGGACGGGCCGCACGCGCGGATAGACGAGGATCGACGTCCGCTGCGTGAGCTTCAGCTCGCGGTCGAAGAGGCCGAACGGTTCGCGGACGCGGAGCGATGTCGGGCCCAGCGCCATCCATCCGCGCCTGCGGTAGATACCACGAGATTTCCACCGCACCATGTCCTTGCCGAGCGAGATCACGCGGCCGGGCTGGTAGTCGGGGATCTGGCTCAGGTCACGGACCTCTACCCACGGCGCGGGGATCCATCCGTCGCGATGCACCTCGAAAGACTCCTCGTATGTGTCGCCGACGGTCGGCGTGCCGGGGTCGACTTTGCGGGCGACTGTCACACCGCGGATCGCCAACCGCGGCCACGCCCACGCGATCACGAAGAGGAGGCACAAGGCGTACGCGAACGCGTACGCGGGACGGATCGCGGTCAGATACGTGAAGAACAGGAGCAGTCCCAGGGCACCGGCGAGAGCAACCTTGCTCATGGCTGACCGGCTGAGCGGCTACCCGTCGTAGGCCATCTGGGGCACGTGCTCGCGCTCGAGCAGGCCCGCGACCAGCTTGCCCGCGCTCTGGCCCTGCATCTCAGCGTTAGGCCGCAGGATGATGCGGTGCGCGAGCACCGACTCGGCCAGCGCCTTGATGTCGTCTGGCAGCACGTAACCCCGACCCTGGACAGCGGCCAACGCCTGACTCGCGTGGTAGAGGTGTAGGGTCCCGCGGGTGCTGGCGCCCAGCGCTACCTCGGGATTGCCACGTGTCCGGCCCACCAGCCGGGCTATGTACTCGCGCAGCTCCGGCTTGACGAAGACCTCTCGGACCGCGCTCTGCGCGGCCTTCAGCTCGTTGGGCGACACGACCGGCTGGAGCTCCTCCATCGGTGAGTCGATCTTGTGCTGGTTGAGCAGGTTGGCCTCCTCTTTCTCGGTGAGGTAACCGAGCCTGACCTTCATCAAGAAACGGTCGAGCTGAGCCTCGGGTAATGGGAACGTGCCCGAGTATTCGACCGGGTTCTGGGTGGCCATGACCATGAAGGGCTTGGGCAAGACGTGCGTCTCGCCGTCGATCGTCACCTGCCGCTCTTCCATCGCTTCGAGAAGCGCGGCCTGGGTTTTCGGGCTGGCCCGGTTGATCTCGTCCGCGAGCAGGATCTGCGCGAACACCGGGCCCGGCCGGAACTCGAACTCGTTGGTCTTCTGGTTGTACGCCCGGACGCCGGTGACGTCGGAGGGCAGCAGGTCGGGGGTGAACTGGATGCGCCGGAACGTGCAGTCGAGCGAGCGGGCGAGTGACTTGGCCAGCATCGTCTTGCCGACGCCCGGCACGTCTTCGATGAGGAGGTGCCCCTCGCACAGGAGGGTGACGAGGCAAAGCCGGATCTCGTCTTCTTTGTTGACGATCGCTCGACTGACATTCGCCATGAACGCATCGGCGACTCGACCGACGGATTCCGGAGCCCCCATTCCTCTCGGGATTATAGGTGGGCCGTCTTGGAGCCCCATCAGAGTTGAATACGGCGGGCGGGTACGTTTGGTTCCGGGCGAGGCGCCTCATCTCAATTTCATTTGCTTTGGGCGTCGTCCCATCCCCACACGATGGTCTCAGTGAAGCCCGGGCCATCAAACTGGAAGGCCCAGCAGAGCGTCGCTCGCGGGATCGCGAACATCACGATCAGCTGTTGGTTGAGAGGCTTCAGGCGCGAGGGGTCCTGGATCCAGAATCGGCCCTCCTTGTCGTTTTCTCAGTCGTGAGCGTTGGCCGCCTTGGCTCAGCTACTTGCCTATACACGTCGCCAGCAAGCCGATTTGTGACAGAGGAGCGCTAGGAGACCTCTTCCTCTTCGACCAGCCGCAGATGGCTGCTCACGTCAAGGCCCAGGTGCCGCGCGAAAAAGCCGGCGACCCGCTCCACGTACAGCGGCCGGTCGGCGAAGTACGCGCCGGTGTGCGGCGCACCCTGGACGATCCAGATCTCGCGCGGCCCGCGGTACGCGTCGTAGAGCCGGCGACTGTGGTTCACCTTCGTCATGGAATCCGCGCCGCCGTGGATGAAGAACAGCGGTCGCGGCTCGAGCGCGCTGAGCACGTCCATCGGCCGGCACGCGGAAAGCCAGCAGCGCGTGCGCAACCAGAACATGAACCCGGCGAGCCAGACGAACGGCGTCCCCGGCAGCTTGCTCGCGCTGCGCACGTTCTCGACCAGCAGTGCGCGCAAGTCGCTGAACGGGCTGTCGAGCACCAGCGCCTGGACGCCGGGCTCGCCGGCCGCGCCAAGCAGGGACACCACCGCCCCCATCGAATAGCCGAGGAGTCCGATCCGCGCATTCGGGACGCGTTTGCGGGCGAAGGCGATTGCCGCCTGCAGCTCCAGCACCTCCTTGATGCCGAACGTGATCGGCGCGCGGTCGCTTCCCGGCATGCCGCGATACGAGTACAGAACGACATTGAATCCCTTGCGCCACAACGCGACCCCGATTCCGAGCGCGCCTTGGCGCTGGCCCTTGTGCCCGCCGGAGATGATCACCGTCTGGGGCGAGCCGGGCTGGCGGAAATGCCACGCCCCGAAATTGAGGCCATCGGCCGTTACGAGCTCGACCTCTTCGTAGTCGGCCTGGAACTCAAACGGCGTGAATGTGAAGTCGTCGAGCCAGATCGGTTTCGGAGGCACGAACGCGCGCCGGTAGACCTGATACGAAAGCGCGACATAGAGGAACAGGACGGCGACGACGACAAGGCCAGCGTAGATCAGAGGGGCCACTTGAGTGTGAGCTTAATTAGAACGCTTCCGGCCCGGCGTTTCGCCGGTTGGGCCGGGACCGGACTGAGCCTCTTGCGCGTTGAGCGCTTCTTAGCCGAAGACCTGGCTGAGCTCGTACAGCTCCTTCGGCACGCGCCGGGTTTCCTTGATCACCTCGGTCAGGGGTACTACCTCGACATCGCCGTTGCGGCGGATGGGGATGACGCCGCTCTTGCCTTTGACGATCAGCTCAACGGCGGCGACCCCCAGGCGCGTTGCCCAGATCCGGTCGACGGGCGAGGGCGAACCGCCCCGCTGAAGGTGGCCGAGCACGGTCACGCGGGTCTCGAAGCCTGTCTCGCGCTCGACCGAGCTCGCGAGCAGATCGCCGACGCCGCGCTTGGCCAGCCTGACGTGGCCGAACGCATCCTTCTCCGCCTCGCCGCCGGCCTCGCGCTCGAGCTCGGGGATGCGCGCGCCCTCGGCGACCACGATGATGCTGAAGAGCTTGCCTTCGCCACGCCTCCGGTATAGGTGCGCGACGACGTCCGAAAGCGTGGACTCGAACTCCGGGATGATGATCAGGTCGGCGCCGCCCGCGACGCCGCCCACCAGCGCGACCCACCCCGTGTCTCGACCCATCACCTCGACCACCATCACCCGGTGATGCGCCGACGCGGTCGTGTGCAGGCGGTCGAGGGCCTCGGTGACGACGCCGACCGCGGTGTCGAACCCGATGCAGAACTCGGTGACAGCAAGATCGTTGTCGATCGTCTTCGGCACGCCAACGGTTGGAAACCCGGCCTCGTGAAGCTTCGCCGCGACGCTCAGCGTGTCGTCGCCGCCGATCGGCACCAACGCGTCGACGCCGTGGTGACGGAGAGTCTTGATGACGCGCGCGATCCCGTCTTTCTCCTTGGCGGGGTTGGTTCGCGACGTGCCGAGGATGGTGCCGCCGGTGGGCAGGATGCCGCGCACGTCCGATGGTGTCAGCTCGCCGATGAGGCCCTCTTCGAGGCAGCCGGCCCAGCCGTTCTTGACGCCACTCACCGGGTGGCCGAGCTGGAACGCGCGCCGCGCCACCGCGCGGATCGCCGCGTTCAGGCCGGGCGCGTCTCCACCGCCGGTCAGGACTCCGATGCGCACTGGAGACAGATTAAGGCCGGTCGATTCTTCGCAGGAGCTGCTGGAGGGTGACGTCGGCCAGGGACGTCAGCGTCACGTCGGCGTGCGAGAGGTCGAGCCGCGCGGTGATCGAGTTGGGAATTGCGACGCAGCGCATGCCCGCACGCTTGGCCGCAGTGATTCCGTGCGGGGAGTCTTCGATGGCGATCGCCTCGCTTGCGCCGACGCCAAGGCACTCGAGGACCGCGATGTAGAGGTCCGGCTCGGGCTTGGCATGCGCGACGTCGTCCCGGCACCGCAGGCACTCGAAGCGGTCGAGGATGCCGAGGCGCGCGAGGTGTCCCCTCACCCAGTCGCCCGTGGAGCTCGAGGCGACGCCAAGCTTCAGGCCGAGCTCCCGCGCCGCGTCCAGGTACTGGAGCACGCCGGGCAACACCGCGTTGGCGAGGATCATCTCGGTTCTGCGTCCGACCCGGCGATCGAGCACCTCCTGCGGGAGGGGCTTGCCCAGGCGCTCCTCCAGATGATGCTGGGGATGGAAGCCGGCCGTCGTCGAGCCGACGATCTGCACCCAGCGCTCGAACGGCAGGTCCTCGCCGTGGGCCTGGTAGACCTCGAGCCACGAGCGGTAGATCGGCTCCTCGGTGTCGAGGATGAGCCCGTCGAAGTCGAACACGATGGCTCGAATCACGCTCCGAAAGCTTAGGATCGCCGACATCGTGAGCCCGGACGTTTCGCATGCCTGAGACGAAGGCGAAGTCTCGCCAGCCCGTCGTGGAGCAGCCCACATCGATCGGCTGGGCGAGCGCGATGCTGTCGGGGCTGGCCCTCGTCACCGTCGCCCTGATGCTCGTGGTCCTGTTCGGCTTTCTCGACGCTCTGCACTACCGCTCGATCGCCGACTTCTTCACCCCCGACCCAGCGGCGGCGGGCGGAACGCTGGCCCTGGTGGGAGGCGCGGAGGGCGTGACTCTGAGCATCGTCCTCCTTGGCGTGATGTTCGGGATCCAGACCTCTTCGTCGCGCTACTCGCCGCGCATCATCGGCATCTTCACGCGCAATCCGCTCAACGCGTTGGTTCTGAGCTTTGCGCTGGCGTCGATCCTCTACACCTTCCTCGTCCGCTCCGAGGTCAAGGTCAACTATGTGCCGCTGGCGAGCGTCGCCGTCGCCGAACTGCTCGCCCTCGTCAACTTCGCGCTCTTATTTCCCTACGTGCTCTACACCTTCGAGGTCATGCGCGCGGAGACGTTGGTGTCGGGCATCAGGCGTCGCGGTCGCAAGGAGTTGCGCGCCGCCACCCGCAAGCGCCGCGTGCTGCAGCGCCGGCGCGCGCTGCTGACTTGCATGGAGCAGGTCACCGACATCGCGTTCGGATCGATCCAGCTGGGCGACATGCCTGTGTGCCAGCACAGCATCGAGGTCCTGGGCGATTTCCTGGCGAGGGAATACCTGCCGGTGAAAAAGAACATGGACCCCGAGTGGTTCAAGGTCGGGCACGCGGAGCTCCCGGGAGCTTCGGACCAGATCGTCGCCGAGGTCAATCGCGCCGGTACCTGGTTCGCATACACGATCATGTCGAGCTTTGTCGACATGGTCGGTCTGACGCCGGTCCATCGCAAGGAAGCCGTCTACACGATCGCCGTCGCGACTCGCAAGGTGGGACTCGCCGCGATCGAGGTGGGCGACTCCGAGCTCGCCGAGTTGTGCGTCCGCTTCTTCAACACCTACCTGCGCGCGGCGATCAACCGCTCTGCGCCGACGTTTGCGTCGGGGATCATGAACGAGTACCGTCGCTTCGCCATCGGCGCGCTCGAATGGCGCCGCGACCTATCTGTCGAGTCCGCCGCACATCTGCTGCGCTACGGCCGGCACTTCGACGAAGCCGGCATGCCCGCGATCTTCGGCGCCGCGGCGGAGGACGTCGCCGACCTCGCGATCGAGGCGCACGTGCGCGACCCGCAGGTGTCGTTCCGGCTCGCCCAGCTGCTTGTCCGCAACCTGCTCGACCTGATCCCCAACGCACGGCCGATCGGGCTCAACGGATTGTTCAAAGGCGTCGCCAAGCTGACTTGCTGGTCGATGGCTTCCGAGGAAAAGGACATCACGCACGTGCTGGTCGAGGGCATCGCGGCGGCGCCGCCGGACTTCGTGGACGCCGCGCTTAGCCGCATGGAGTCGATGCAGAGCGGGCTCTTCTGGGAGGTCAACGAGCGCGTGATCTCGTTCGACTGGGTGGAGCAGCCGCTTCGCGACCAAATTCCGCGCCTGCGTGCGGCGCTGCGACGAGCGAAGACCGGCGGCAACGGCGCGGTGATCGGGGCGCTCGAGGATGCCCCTACGATCGCGCAGGACCTGGTGCAGCCGGAACCTTCGAACGCGGCCCTGCCTACTCCGGCGCCTGCTTCCGAACCGGCGTGTTGATCATCGCGGTGGAGGCCGTCGCGAAGTAGTCGAGCAGCGCCTTGCTCACGGCGGGCGCGAGGTCAAGCGATTCCACCGCCGCGGTCATGTGTCCGAGCCAGGCGTCGCGCTCGGACCGGCCGATCGCGAACGGCTGGTGGCGCATGCGCAGTCTCGGATGTCCGCGCTGCTCGCTGTAGGTCGACGGCCCGCCCCAGTACTGGATCAGGAACAGGGTCAGCCGCTCGGTCGCGCCCGACAGATCTTCGTCCGGATAGACACGCCGCAAGACGGGATCACCGGCGACCCGCGCGTAGAAGCGCTCGACGAGAGTCCTGAAGGCCGGCTCGCCGCCCGCCAGCTCGTACAGGCTCTTGTGGAGCACGCCTACACCTGCTCGGGCGACGTGCGGAGCGCCTCTTGTTGTGCGGAGTAGCGCTCGACCTCGTCCTCGCGCGGAAGGAACCACGCGATGCCGATCGTGATGATCACCAGGACCGCGTGCGTCATGAGGGATTTCTGAAGGCCGATCGCGTCGGCGATCGCACCGTTGATCGGCACGCCGACCGCGCCGGTGACGAAGCCGAGGCCCATCACCAACCCCGACGCGAGCCCGGCACGCGACGCCATCAGCTGCTGCGCCATCAACAGCATCAGGGGAGCAGTCGACGCCGCCAGGAAGCCGATCAGGATGGCGGTCGCGAACGCCCAGGGGCCTGGAAACACGGTATAGAGCAAGATCGCGGGCACGGAGAGGACAAGCGTTGCAAGGATCACGGTCCTGCGGCCGTAGCGGTCGGCGAGCGACCCGCAGCCGACCGTTCCGACCGCACTTGCGAGCACGAGGGTGGTCGCCAGTGGCCCGTAAAACGCCGGACCGTAGCCCAGTTGCTCGTACCAGGTCGGCGTGAACGCCTGGAAGACGTTGACGGTCCAGCTGCGCGACATCATCACCCCGATCACGACGGCCAGCGCGAAGACCGGTACCGGCGTCGTCATCCCCGCGTGGCGGACCGCCGCCGTCACGGCGCCCGCCCGTCCGCGCATTCGCCAGAGCAGGTAGCCGCCGGTCACCAGGCCCGGCAGCACCAGGAAGCCGGTGCCGTGGACGCCGTAAGCGCCGAACAGCAGGATGCCGATGAGGGGGCCAGCCGCCACGCCGACGGTGCCCGCGGTGACGTAGATGGACATGCCGAGGCTGCGGCGCCACGTCGGCAACAGCCCCCTCACGTCGAGCGCGCCAAGGGGATGGAAGGCGCCCGACCCCAGCCCGGACGCAAGCGCGAGGGTGAGTAGCAGCGGGAAGCTGTCAACGAACCCGACCACCGAGAATGTGACCGCCGTCCAGGCGAGGGCAAGCCCTGTCAAGCGGGTACCGAAGCGGTCCGCGAGCAGCCCGAACAGCGGTTGGGAGATGGCCGCCGTGCCACCGTAGGCGAGGCTGACGAGGCCGACTGTCGCCAGGCTGAGGTGAAACCGGCCGATGAGCAGCGGGTAGAGCACGGGGATCACGCCGACGTAGCTGTCAACCGTTAAGTGGCCGAGCATCAGCGTAAGCAGCTTCCCGTTGCGAAGAAATTCGCCCATCACATTTATCATCGCGGCGGCGGGCGAGCTCTGGGCGCGTGCCCTGGGAGTCGGGACGAGGCTTCCTCTCTAGATTTCGATCATCCGCGACGGGACGACGTTGATCACGCGCGCCGCCTTGATCCGCCGCTCGGGTATCTGGCGCCCGTAAGGATGGATATGGCCGTGGACCGCGAGCAAAGGTTGGAAGTTGCGAATCAAGCGCGCGAAGGCGACGAAGCCCACATGCGCCGAGTCGACAGCGTCAGCAAGCCCGAATGGCGGCGCGTGGGTCACGAGGATGTCAAGCTTGCGCCCGTTGCGCACGCGACCCAGCCGCGTCCTGAACTCGAGCTTGAGCGCGCGCCATCGCATCTGAGCTTGGGAGTACTGGTTGGGGCCCGCTTTGTAGCGAATGCTTCCTCCAAGCCCCGCGATTCGCAGTCCATTGGCCTGGACGATCCGGCCGTCGATGTTCACGCATCCCTGCGGACCTGGTGCGGGCGGCAGCTCCGTGCGCAGCGGCATCCAGCTCATGTCGGGCGGCTCCAGACTCGGGTCGTGGTTTCCCGGGACATACAGCAGCGGCACGTCAAGCCGGCTGACCAGGTATTCGAGGTAGTCGGATGGCAGGTCTCCACATGAGAGGACGAGATCTGGATTCAGCCTCGGAAGTACGTCGCCATAGAGCGATTCGTCGACCTCGTCGGCGACGGCGAGGATGCGCGTCTCGAGCGTGGTGAACGGGCGCTAGACGCGCTTGAAGCGGAGCGCGGTCCAGTGCTGGTCGATGGCGACGAAGGCCACCGCCTTGTACCCGGTCTGTGAGGTGATCTCTCCGAGCACGTCGCGCTGCACCCACCATGGCGTCGCCGGGAGGTCGGTGGCCCCTTTTGTCTTGCCGCCCTTGGGATAGGTGATCCACAGGAGGCCGCCCGGCTTCGCGGCGTGGATGGCGGCCGGACCCAGGCGGCGAAGCTCGTCGACGTCCTTCACGAAGAGAAGCACCGCGTCAAACGCCTCATTCGGATCCAGCTCGGTCTTGATGTCCGCGGGCCCAGGGCGCAGCTGCGTCACGTAACCGTCGGGCGCGTTGAGTACCAAGACGTGATGCTCGGGTGCGAACCGCAGCTTCTTGGCCATCGGACTCAGGCCAAGCTTGTCGGGTCCGATCGTCGGCAGTGACCGCTGAGAGTCCAGATGTCCCACGGCGCACACATTAAAAGGAAAGGGCGCGGCTTGCGCCTAACGCGCACGAAGGATGTCGATCGCCTGCCGCCCCGCCGCCATCCACTCAGGATCGGCGAGCCACGTCTCCACGCCCCATAGCAGGACGACGTCGAGCGGTTCCTGGCGATAGTCACGCGCGCTGGCTATGAGGTCCGCGGGCTTGAACGTGTGAGTCGTGCCCCACGGCTGCGCCTGCATCTCGGTGAGCCACATCTCCTTGCCCTCGGCGTGGGCGCGGTCGGCCCAGAAAGCCATCGACTGCTGCTTCCACTGCGAGCGGAGAGCGATGGTCGTGAAGCTCCGCCATGGGATGTACGGCCCATCGAGGTAGATGTCGAGCCCAAATGCGTCCCCGGCCGCCAGGGCCTCGTTCGGATGGCCGCTCGGTCCGCCGACCAGGAACAAGAGCTGAGGCGTGTAAGCCTGCACGATGTCGAGCGTCGAGTTCAAAGCGTTGAACGATGTGATCACGACCCTGCGGTCGGGATCGAGCCTGTGCACCTCGGCAACCTCCCAGGCCAACTGGCTGTCAGAGATCACGTCGTACCCGGTGTACGCGTTGACAACTTTGTCGAGTGGCTCGTTCTCGACCTGCCATGAGTAAAGGAGTGGCGAGGACCGATACCGTGTGATGCTCGCATCGAAATAAGTGCGATAGGCGGTGGCGGACTGCACCGCGCCTATGTTCGGCTGCTCGCGCGGACCGGCCCATGTCGGCTGATGAAGCTCGGGAAAAAGGAAGTTGCGCGCGCCAACGGTGAGCACGACCCGCACCTGGTCGGGCGATGCCTGGTTGTGCTCGACGATCACGTCGAGCAGCTCATCGACGGAGGCGAAGTCCAGCTTGTCCGGAGTCGGTTGGACCAGCTCCCAATAGACCGGCAGACGGACCACGTCCGGGTGGGTCGCGTCTAGAAGCTCAGCCAGGTCTGAGCGGGGATCCCTTTGAGCCTGCTCTGAGGCAAGCGGGCTGAAGCTGAAGCCCGCCAGCGGGGGCGCGGGTTTCTGGGGCCAGATCTCGCTGCCCAGGGCAAGGGCGACGACCATCAGCACGATCAACCCCTTCATCGCAAGACCAACGCGCCGGGGAGCGCCTGCACGGGTTTTCGGCAATCCTCAAACGTTGCTTGGGGTGGAGCGTCGGAATCTCGTATGCATCGTGCGTGGATCGTTGTCCTGGGTTTTGTCCTCGCTGGTCTCGGAGGGCTGGGCGCATACTTCCTGCCTGTCTTCCAGGCCGCCGCGACATCGACCGCGATCTCGGGCCCGCTTCCCAACCTGAACCCGACGCAGCCGTTCACCGTCCTGCTCCTGGGGTCGGACGACGACTCCAAGTTCGTTCCCGGCCGTCTGAACACTCAATCCATGATCCTCCTGCGAGTCGATCCGAGCACGAAGCAGGCCACCATGCTGTCGATCCCACGCGACCTGTGGCTGCAAATCCCGAACGAGGGCTGGGGCAAGATCAGCTGGGGTTACCAGAACGGCGGCGCGAGCGGCGCCGTCGCAGCCGTCGAGAGCAACTTCAAGGTCCACGTCGACGACTACGTGTGGATCGGACTCAACGGCCTGGTCAAGTTGATCGACACGCTCGGCGGCGTGAACCTTCAAGTCACAAATCCCGTCCTAGACGACTACTACCCGGCGGACCTGAACAGCGCGGAGGACCCATACGGGTACTACCGCGTCGCGGTGCTCCCGGGGGCGACGCACATGGACGGCGTCCAAGCGCTCCAGTACGTCCGGTCGCGTCACGGCGATGTGCGCGGTGATTTCGCCCGCTCCGAACGCCAGCAGCAGCTTCTGCTCGCCCTGAAGGCTGGAGCTTCGCACGTAAACGTGACCGACCTGCCGCAGCTGGCGAATGCGTTCAACGGTGAGCTCAAGACGAGCATCGGACTCGATCGGCTTCGCGCCCTCATGTCTATCGCAAACGATTTCAACGGCCCCAACGTCCATCGTGTCCTCCTCGTCCCTCCGTACACCTCAGAGGGATTCGCGGGCGGCCAGAGCGTCGTCTTTCCGGACTGGGGCCGCATCCTGCCGCTCGTCCATCAGAGCTTTCCGTGACGCGCCGGCTCATCGGCGTTGGTCTGCTGATCGCGATGCTGGCCTTCGGACTGGGCGTCTATCACGCGGCCGGTTACCTGCGTGGCCAGCGCAATGTGGTGCACCGTCCGACCGAGGTCTCGGCGCCGTCGCTGCCCGGCACGATCTATTTGGTCCAGAACGGAGCGATCTATCGGTTCCAGCACGGCAACTTCACGCAGATCACGTCGGCGAGCGGCTGGATGCAGCCGAGCCCCGCCCCCAACAACCAGCTCGTGGCAGTCCGTCGCCAGGGCAACTATTCCGACCTCTATCTCCTCTCGACGGCGACGGGGAAAACGGTCGGGCAGCTGACTGACGACTCGTCGACGCGCGCGGTCGAAAACAACCACTGGGTCTTCTATCCCCGCCTCAGCCGAGACGGCCAGACGGTGTTCTACGCCTACGACCAGAAGGACGGGTTCGGCAGCTACCGCGTCGACCTCGCCATCTTCGCGACCCCGCTCGACCCGAGCGGGCGGGCGACGGTCTGGACTCGGCCCAACGAATACACGGGTGGCGACGTGGATCCCGTTCCGCTCGGTGACGGTGGGCTGATCTACACGAAGTACTCCAACGATGACTCGTTCCAGGTCCACTCCCAGATCTGGATCCAGCGGCGGGCCGGCAGTCCGGGGGTGGCGCTCACCCCCGTCAGGCTCGGCTGCCACGAGCCTGCCGTCTCACCTGACGAAAAGCTTGTGGCGATGGTCTGCAACCATGGCTCCAACCAGACGGCGAACCTCGAGATGGCGGCCCTCGACCTGCAATCGCTCACGCTGGGCTCTGCAGCCACGCTCGTCAGCGGGCAGCTCGTCGCGTCGCCGGCCTTCTCCCCCGACGGCAAGACGATCGCCTTCCTCGCGCCAACCACCTCCGGCGGCCGTTTCCAGCTCTGGACCGTCGGGTCATCGGGCCCCGCGTCGGTGCGGGCGATCACGAGCGACCTCGGTTTTGACTCCGACTCCGCGCCGAGCTGGGTCGCCGGGTAGCGCAACGGTGGAATTCAAGAACCGTCCAATGGTGGTAGTAGCCGAATGGCTCGATGCGCGTTTTGGAAGTAGGAGAGGGATGGTGAGATTCAGAACCAAGTCCGACGCGCCCGACCTTCACAGCCAGCTCGAGTCGATACTCGACCAGGTGTGGCGGTCGGAATCCGACTGGCGGCTGTGGGATCGCCTGGACGCCGCGGTAACGCTAGAGACGCTGCGCGAGAAGCGCCTGAAGCGCCGCGACCAGCTCGACAAGGCGGCCTGAGCCGGTGGGGCTCACCAACCCGCGCCGATGAGTCGGCAGCCTCCTCGCCAGCAGCGTGGCGAGGAGAACGGCCGTTGCGCCTTTGTCCTGTCCGGAGGCGGAAGCTTGGGCGCCGTCCAGGTCGGGATGCTCCGGGCCCTTTTCGAAAACGACTGCTGCCCTGACCTCCTGATCGGTACATCGGTCGGCGCCGTCAACGCGGCTTGGGTGGCGGCTCGGCCCGACTGCGACGGCATGGCTGAGCTGGCCGAAATCTGGATGAGTCTCCGCCGGGGGAACGTGTTCCCGCTAAGCCCTGTGACCAGCGCCCGCGGACTGCTCGGCCAGGCCAACCACTTCATCGCCAACGACAGCTTGCGCAGGCTCCTGGAGAAACACATCCCGTACGAGCGCCTCGAGGAGGCAGCGATTCCCGTTCACGTGGTGGCGACCGAGCTGAAGAGCGGCCGCGCCGCGATCCTCACCTCGGGGCCCGCGGTCCCCGCCCTCCTGGCCAGTTGCGCGATCCCCGGCGTATTTCCGCCCGTGACCATCAACCGCCGCGAGTACGTGGACGGCGGGGTCGCGAACCATACACCGGTCACCGTCGCGATCGAGCTTGGCGCGACCAAGATCTTCGTCCTTCCCGTCGGTTATCCGTGGTTGAACAAAGAGCCGACCAACGCGCTCGGCATGGCGCTCCACGCGCTGGCGCGCATCGTCGAGCAGAAGCTGGACGCCGAGGTCGAGGCCAACCGAGGGTCGGCAGACATCCATGTCCTGCCTGCGCTCGACATCGCGGACGTCTCGCCCGCAGACTTCAGCCACACCAACGAGCTGATCGACTGGGGCTACAAGGCGGCACGACGCTACGTCAGTGGCGCCGCCAACGGACGCAGCGTGATGCCGGAGCGGGCCAAGCGATCGCTGCGCCTCGACCCCTCCGCCGTGCGGGCAGCCTAAGCCGGCGTTAGAGGGCCGACTTCACCCGCGAGCGCAGCTCGCTCGGGAGCGAGCGCAGCTCGCCCGGAAGGTCGCGGACGTAATCCGGGATCGCGTCCTGGATCTGCTGGATCAGGTCGCGCCTCTGCCGGCGCCTGTAGATCATCCAGCCGAGCACCCCCAGCCCGACCATAGCGGCCACCACGCCCGCCACGATCACGACGGGCGGGACCCTGCGCTCCTCTATCTCGTCGATCTCGCCTTTTGACAGCTCGATGGTCCGCCGTCCCTTGTCGATGGTGTCGTTCATCTCTCCAGCTCCGGTTCGCATGCCGACCTCCTCATTCAGGAAAACAGCTCTCCCTCCGCATTGTGAACGAACTCAGGGCCGGTACCGGCTATCCGGAGGGCGTTTTCTAGTTGAGGCGCTCGAGCCGCAAGGTTCGGGCGCTTCAGACCTCGTGATGGAGGCATAACTGTGAAGTGTGAGATTTGCGGCCAGGATTTCGCCAACTCGGAGGAGATCAAGGCGCACATGGAGCGCGACCACACTCTCGACGAGACAGGCGACGAGGAGCTCGAGAAGCCCGACATGATGCGCGAGGAAGAGGGTGCGGATGCGCAGCGCGCACCGGAAGTTCCGGGCAAGGACAACTAGCTAGCTCCCGAATCAACCACTCGGCTTCAGGGCCGGCGGCGCGAGGCGCCGCCGGCTCTTGCATGTCTAGGGGGCGACAGCCTCCTCGGCCTGCGGGGTCCGGCGGGTGGTGAGCTCCCCGACCGAGGAGTGTTTGGGCGGCTTGACCGCCCACTCCTCGTTGTCGATCATCCGCCAGGCCCACTTCGGATTGTGCCGGACTCGCTCGCGAGCGGCGTCAAGCGCTCTCGACATCAGCTTGATACCGGACAGGCCCGGCAGCTTGCCGATCCTGGAGTCCAGGTCGAGCAGGTCCTCCTCGCCCTGCTCGTCGTCGAACAGGTACATGGCGAGGGCATCGACCTCCTCCTGCTTCTTAACGCCCTGGCCCACCGGGACCCAGACGCGGTCGAGCATCCAGCGGTCGATCTTCTGCGCGCGTGCATTGCCGCTGAGCCACTCCTTGGCCGAGTTGAAGTAGAAGGCGTAGTGCTTGCGCTCGTCCTTGATGATGCGGCTCAGGAGGTCTTTCAGGACCGGGTGCCCTGACTTGCGGATCAGCGCTCCGTATCCCGTGAGCGTCGAAAGCTCGTTGATGGCCCCGATGGTCAGGTAGACCGCCGAGAAGTCTTTGAGCAGCCACGAGCCGGCCATCGTCGACATGAGGCTGACGCTGTTCTGGAAGCCCAGGTTCGCGCGCACGTTGGCGATCCGCTCCTGGGTGTCGAACTCGATGCCGTAGAGGTTCAGCAGCCGGCCGATGTTCTCGCCGTGCCAAAGCTCCTCGTAGTTCCAGCACGCGAGAAACGCCGTGAGGATCGGGTCCATGCACGCCCGGGTGACCAGGAGGTGCGAAAGGTAAAGAGGGACGTGGTTTTCGATGTCCATCATGTAGTGAAGGCAGAAAAGGTCGCCTTTGGACAGGGGATGCGCGGCGACCTCTTCCCACGCGATTCCCGTGATGTCGACTTTTTTCGACTCTTCTTTGTAGCGCTCGATGCTGAAGCTCATGTCAACCTCTACGGAAACTCAGACGCGGTGGATCAAGAGGACTCGGCCAACTCCCAGCGACCTCACACGGCACCCTGAGCGACCGCCGTCAGTCTAGGCCTCGACGCTCTTCGAAGGCGATCCCAAAAGCAGGCACAAGGAGACAAAGAAAGTGAACGGAATTCGCAAGTCAGTCGCCGCGGCGGCAATCGCGGGCTCGATGCTGGTAGGAGGTATCGCCGGCGCGGTCGTCTATGGAGCCACGGTGATCACCGCGGCCGCCGCGTCGCCGTCGCCAAGCCCGTCGACGGGCACTTCCTCGGGCAAGTTCGTGCCCAACGAAGACCCTGCCCACGAGGCAACTGAAAGCGCGGCGCGGGAGGCCCAGGAGAACGCCGGCCAGGTACCTACCGTTCCGTAACGCGACGTAACGTCAGGGAAGGAGCTGCCTCGCCACGAACCAGACGTTGGCGGGGCGCTCCGCCAGGCGGCGCAGGTACCACGCGTACCACGCGTCGCCATACGCGATCAGGTCGCGAACGGCAAATCCTTCGCGGGCGAGACGCTCCTGCTCGTCGGTCCTGATCCCGTAGAGCATCGCGACCTCGACTTCCGAGCGAACCATCTCGAGCGCCTGGGCAAAGCGCCAGGCCCTGGCGATGAGCTCGACGTCATGGGTCGCGAGGACCAGTCGGAGCTTGCGGCGCTTGACCTCGGGCAGCATGTACGCGCACAGGGCCAGGTAGTTCGCGTCGACGTCGCGCTTGCGGACGAATGCGATGTCCTGCGCCTCCGAATACGCGCCTTTGACGAGGCGGATCGCCGGCGTGAGAGGCATCAGCGTCGCGATGTCGGACACCGTCCGGTAGAGATAGGCCTGGAGTGCCAGTCCAACGCGTGGCGCCTCCGCCCGCAGCCGGCGGTAGAGCGCGATCGTGCGGTCGGTGTAGGCGCTGCCCTCCATGTCGATCCATAGGAAGCTGTTCGCCTTTTCGGCAGCGCGGGCCAGTCGCTGCAAGTTGGCGTAAGTTGCGTGTTCGTCGATATCGAGGCCGAGCTGCGTGGGCTTGACCGAGATCTCGGCCTGGACGTCCATCGAAGCGGCCAGAACCTCTTCGTAGTGCTCGACAACTTTGTTGGCGGCGGCGAGATCGGTGATGTTCTCACCCAGCAGGGTGAATAACGCGCCGATGTTCTTCGACCGAAAGCCGACGGCCGCTTTCAGCGCGGAGTCAAAACCTTCGCCCGGCAAAAAGCGCCTGACAGCTCGTCGCGCAAAACGCCAGCGCGGGACGTGAGTGGCAAGCCATGTGTTCTGCGCGCACCACAGAAGCACCCTTCGCATCAGAGCGAACGCTAAAGCACAGCGCCGTCACCGTACTGATGTAGGAGACAAGCCTCATTCGAGGCGTTAGTTTTTATCAAGCAAGAAGGCGCCCGTTTCGGGGCGCCTCTCGTTACCGCTGCTTGATGGCGGCTACCAGTAGTACCAACGACTGCCTTCCGCTGCCCGTATGAAGAATCCGAGCACCCACAGGATCAGCCCGATGACGAGCACAATCCAGAGGATTTGAAGCGCTGGTGCCAGCAGACCACCCCCACCGAGGAGCAGCAGCAGCAGGATCAACACGATCAACGCAACCACTCTTGATTTACCTCCTTGCGGGCTGACATGCGGTCAGCCGTGAAATTCCGCCTCTACCAGAGCAACGCGTGGCGACTTCGCGCTTACCGCCTAGCGCGTGAGCGCCCCGTCTTGCCACCCTTCATGAGTGACCGCCAGCCTTTCGCCTCGATCTCGACTCCGAACTTGCGGGCGGCGGTCCGGATCCGGCGCCACGCCGCGTCGCGCTCCTTGTCGCTGACGCCCTCGACCTGGTCGAAGCGGGCAACCGCGTTGCGCACATGCCGCGCGTCGTTCAGCGGCTCCTTGCGCTCCTTCGGGAAGGCGAAGGTGGTGGTGCGCATCCGGTTTCTCTGCTGGGTGCTGATCCCCGCCGAACGCTTCGGGCTTCGCCGGCCGTGGGCGCTGCGGGCGGCAGCCTTCTGGCGAGTGGTGGCCATGGCAATTCCTCCTTGGCGAGATTCCTCCTCAATCAAGAAACGCTTCCGCGGAATGGCTCACCCGGCAAAGAAAAGGGCCGGGCCCCGTTTGACCTGGCCCTGTAGCTCCCCTGAGGAGGGTCAGGGAGGCCAGCTAGGACGGAGATGCCTTCGCGCTTGGCTGCGAGCTCGGCGACGCATTGCCGCCGCCACCGCTGCCGGGCAAAGGCGAAGTCACGGTCGGGTTGTTCGTGGTCGCCGGCGCGGCCGAGCGCGTGCCGAACCAGTTCCACTGGGTGAAGCCGAAGAAAAGCAGGATGAGCACAAGCAAAGCGAGGATCGCGGCCGCGATGCCCGCCCCTGCGCCCGAGCCTGTGTCGGTCATCTCGACGACCTCACTGCCCGCCGGGCTCCAGTACCGACGCACGCTGTACCCTCCTGCTCCCAACAGCACGGCGAGCACCAGGATGATGAGCAGGATGAACAACAGAGTTCCCAAACGCATGAACCTCCTTTGCGATCAGTTCGACCCTTGCTTCCCCTGCCGCGAGTTGCCTTTGGGCCGCTCGTTTCGGTAACGCCCAGGGTCGGAGCGACTACCTTGGCCTGAACTCGCCTTGAACTCGAAACTTCACGCTGCTGATCTCGGTCGGCGCCGGCGCACAATGCCCGCCGCAACCGCCAGCGCGAGCACCCCTCCCAGGGCCAAGCGCTGAAAGATGGACCTCGGTGGGCGAGGCTCCCGCGCGGCTTCGGCCTTGTCCTCATCGATCTTGTCGGACGCCCTCACCTTCTCCCGCGACTCGCTCAGCGGGCTCGCGATGATGCCCTTGGTGACCGGCTCGCCGAGCCGGAACTTGTTGTAAACGGCGCCCAGCAGGAGCAGCTGGCTGAGCAAGTAGAACCACGTCGCCAGCAGGAAAAACAGCGCGAACTGCGCGCCGTAGGTGTTAAAGCCATGAGCGATCCACGCATAAAGAGGGAACGCGAGCGACAGCACCTCGATGGCGATGCCCGCGAGCAGTGCGCCCGGAAGGACCTCCCGCATCCGGAACGTGCGGTTGGGCACGAAGCGATATAAAGCCACGACCAGCGCGACCATCACCGCCGCGCCGGCGACGAAGGCGATGATCGTCGAGACCAACTTGACCTGAAAGAAAGCCGCGCCTGCATTGATCAGCACCGTGACGACGATCGCGGCGACCAGCAGGACCATCATCACGAGCCCCATCAGGCGCTGGCGGAGCATGTCGCGCTGGCGACTGCCAAAGATCTGGGTGAGCGCGAACTCCATGGTCGCGAAGATGCTGCTCGCGCTCCACAGCAAACCGGCGAGAGATACGATCGCGAGCCATCCCGCGGACTGCTTGACGCCTTCCAGGCCCTTTTGCAGCTCGGGCTGTGCGCTCGCGGGGAAGACCTGCAGAATCAGGCTCTGAAAGTTCGCCTGGGTCTGCGGATCGCGGATCGCAAGGCCGATCAGGGAGAGCGCCCCGAGGATGATCGGGAACATCGACATGAATCCGGCGAAAGCGAGCGCGAGCGCGAAGTTGCTCGCCTGGCTTTCTCCGTAAGCGGTCAGGACCCGCGCGGGCAGCGTCTTCCGGGCGCGCACGATCAGGCTCTGGATTCGCGCGCGAAGGCCGGCGATCTTATTCCGCCTGCGGCGGCGCGTACTCGTCGTCGGGTGGGCCGGCGACCCTCTGGAGGAGCGCGCTGCCGGCCGTGGCCACGAGCGCGGGCGCGACCTCACGGAGGATGGTCTCCAGGGTTCCAGGCTCCTCGTCGGTTTTCTCGTTGACCCTCACCATCACCGATGGCAACCGATCCTTCCAGCGACCCGTCGCCGCAGCCGCCCGCGTGCGGAGGTTGGCGAGCGAAAGCCCGTCGAGACGGTCGCGCAGCGTCGGCCGGCGCGTGCGCCGGTAGACCAGGAAGGCGGCACCCCCCAGCGCGACCACGCCGAGGACGACAGCCACGATGCGACCATAGCGAGCCGCATCCGAAGCGGCCCGCCCCTCGAGGCGTGTCAGGTTTACGTCCATCCTCTCGCGCGTGGCTTTTATCTCCCGTTCGATTTCACGCGCCGAAGCGCCCATTCCTTGTTCTCCTTCAAGCTTTCCATCGTTCGCGGCGGCAGCTTGACCTGCAGGCGCGCCTTGCCGATCCAGATCAGGACAAGCGCGACGATCAGGTAAGCGGCGACCCAGATCGCGGCCGCTTCCCATTTCCAGGGCACAAGCATCACGACCAGCACGGGTATGGCGACGAGGATCGCGAGGACCGCCAGAACCGCGCCCAACGCCATCAGCCCGACGGCGATCGCGTTGCCGGTGGCCAGCTCCTTGACCTCTTGCTTCGCGAGCGCGATCTCAAGCGCGACGAGCCTTTGTGCGTCGCTGATAACCGACCCAAGGAGCCCTCGCGAGCTCACACGCTTATCGGTGGCATCCACTGGCACCTCACAGCTTGAACGCCTCGCGTACTGGGCGTACGCGCGTCACGCGACCACGAGCTCGGCCACGAACGCGACTGCGGCAACGGCCATCACGGCGGTCGCCGTCCAGGTCAGCACCTGACTCAAGCGACCGCTCCGCCGTCGGCCCATGACCTCGCCGTCCGACCCGAGCAGCGCAATCAGAACCATCAGCGGCGCGGCCACCAGGCCGTTGATGACCGCGGCGATGAAGAGCGCACGAATCGGATCGATGTCGAGCAGGTTGAGGCCCAGACCGGCGAGCGTGGAGAGGGTGATGATCCCGTAAAAGGTCGGCCTCTGCCATGGCTTGTCGGCAAGGGCGCCCTTCAGCCCGAAGAAATCCTTGATCGCGTAGGCCGCTGAACCGGTGAGAATCGGGATCGCGAGCAGTCCTGTCCCAATCATGCCGCCTGCGAAAAGCACGAATGCAAACGGCCCGGCGAGAGGGGCAAGCGCCTGGGCCGCCTGGTCCGCGGACTGGATATCGGTCTTGCCGTGCGCGTGCAGCACGGCCGCGGCGGTGAACAAGATGAAGTACATGACAAGGCTCGAGAAGAACATGCCAATCAGAATGTCGGTGCGAGCGGCGCGAAGCTCGGCGACGTTCACTCCGCGCCTTTTCGCTTCAGTCAGTTTGCCCGCCGCCCGCATCTCGTCGACCTCCGAAGACGCTTGCCAGAAGAACAGGTACGGGGAAATCGTCGTTCCGAAGATCGCCATGAGCGCTGCGATGAACTCCTTGTTGAGCTCGAGGTGCGGAACCACGCTCGCCATGAAGATCTGGCGCAGGTCGGGACGCACAATGAACCCCGTGATCACGTATGCAAAGAGGACGAGCGTCAGCCACTTGAAGATCTTGAAAATCGCCGCGTAGGTCAAGAACAGCTCGAGGATCAGGATTGCCGCCGCCACCGGCAAGAGCAGCCAGAGCCGCGGCACCAACCCCCGGCTCAACATCGAGCCCCCCGCGGCGACGGCGCCCAGGTCCGCCCCGACGTTGATCGTGTTGGCCGCGAACAACGCCGCGATGCACAGGCCGACGATCCACCGTGGGAACTTTCGCTTCAGCGACATCCCGAGACCGACTCCCGTCTGGAGCGCGATGCGCGCGCACAGCTCTTGCACGGCCACCATGAAGGGAAACGTGAACAAAGCAGTCCACAGCAGCCCGTATCCAAAATGGCTTCCGACCTGCGAATAGGTCCCGATGCCGCTCGGATCGTCGTCGCTCGCACCGGTGATCAATCCGGGGCCGAGCATCCGAAGGAACCGCACCGACCGCTTGCCACCTTCGTGGACGCTCGACCGCTCGGCGGTGGGTCTCACAATCGGGAAAACGCCGGAGCATGACCCTTCAACGATGCGTTGCGAAGAAGTCAGCCGGCGGGCGCGTTCCTTAGAGGATGCAGACGCCAGAGGTCGAACCGCCGCGGGTCCTGCCTGAGTCAGTCGACAGGCGGCTGTACCGCATGATCCATAGCCTTCCCCACTCCGCCGTCGGCGACAGGTACGTGACGACGCTTTCCGACCTCGGCGAGGGTCTGGGCTGGGTCGCGGCGGGCATCGCGGTGGCCTGGCTGGGAGGGCCGAAAGGCCGCCGCGCGGGCCTCGCGATGTCGATCGCTTCGCTCGGGACGACGTACGTGGTGCAGCGGCTGATCAAGCCTTTCTTCCGGCGCAAGCGACCGCATATCGGACGCGACGTCATGGTGGTGGGCATCAGGACGACCGATGCGTCATTTCCTTCTGGCCACGCTGCCTCATCGTTCGCCGCTGCCACCGCGACGGCGGCTTTCTACCCGAAGGTCGCGCCTCTCGTTTTTGCGCTCGCCACCGGCGTCGGCATCTCACGCGTCCACCTTGGCCACCACTTTCCGAGCGACGTGATGGCGGGCGGGCTGATTGGGATCGCGAGCGGGACAATGATCGCCGGACTGCTGAAGGTCCCGAAGTCCATCTGAAAAGATGGTGGAGGGCTCGGCCATTGCTGGCCAAGCTCCCCCACTCATGTGAACGGGCCAGCGCTTACAAATACTTTGCGCTTCGCCACAAAGTTCAGCAGGCGCACGACCCAATAACTGAGCTTCAGTCGCTTTCGGGTCGGAGTGGCGCTTCGATGGGCGCAGATTCCATCGCACCGGCGGCACGCATGATCCTGCGCGCCTCATCGAGTCGTGGCCCGGCGACGCTGACCAGGAACCGGCCCGACTCGACCTCCTGCTCGTAGTAGAGAGCGCGATCGCCTGACGCCGACATGCTCAACAGGCCACCCACAAGTCCGCCGGTGGCGGCCCCGATGGCCGCGGCGAACAGGAACGTGACCACCAGGTTGCCCGAGATAAGGGGGTGCACGCCCGGCACCATCCCGGTGACGACGGCACCCACCAGCGCGCCGAGCAGCGCGCCGCCGCCGATCCCGATCAAGACCTTCAAGCCGTAGCGGCCGCGACGGCCGATTCGGGGCGTGGCGAGTGCAACCTGGTCGGCGGCGAAGCCCTCCTCCTTGAGTTTTCCAAGGGCCATCTCGGCTCCGGCGCGGGTCCTGAACAAGCCTGCAACTAAGTCTGGCATTTGCAGAGATAACGCCCAGGTGCAGCCCCTATCCTGTTTCGACCATGGCGATCCGGTCCGACCTGGCAGGCCTCACGACCGCCCAGGCGCGCCGGGCCCTGGAGGGGCTTCCCCGCTGCGATTACGAGGTCGTGGTGAAGCCTCTCCGCTACCGGTGGGGGCCGCACCTGGCGGCTCGTTGCGAGTTTGACGACCGGCGGATCGTGCTGCAGGTTCCGATGCCGTTTCGGGCCTTCAAGGAACCGGTGATCTACGCCGCGCGCCGCAAGCGCGGAGAGGGCATGCGTTTCGCCTGGGCATCCGAGACAGTCTTCTTTCGCGGCCGGCGCGACGTGCTGCGCTTCCTCTACTGCCACGAGTGGATGCACTGGTACCTGCATGAGGTGCTCGGCAAAGGCGCCGCGGCCGAGACCGCATGCGACCGCTTCGCGCTGCGGAACTTCCGCCGCCGCTACGTGACGACCGACGACGCCGACGCCGCCCTCAAGCGGCGTCCGTTGAAGGCACGCGCGTCGGGCTGAGTCCCGCGTGTCGATTTTCGCCGGGGCCGTTCGTCGTCCTGAGTGAATCGGAAATCACGCAGAAGGAGAGCGAGATGGCGAATTTCATCCTCGTGTACAGCGGAGGCAGCGCGGGCGCAACAGAGGCCGAGCGCGAGACGAGCATGCAGGCGTGGGGCGGGTGGTTCGGCAAGCTCGGCGACAAGGTTGTCGACGCCGGCAACCCGTTCAGCGAGCACGCGAAGAACATTTCGAACGGGACCGTCCACGACGGCGCGATTGGGACGCCGGCCACCGGCTACTCGATCCTCAAGGCCGACTCGTTGAACGCGGCCGCGGAGCTAGCGCGGGGCTGCCCGGTGCTGCAGTCCGGCGGCAAGATCACCGTGTACGAGATCACGCCCGCGATGTAGATAGGCACTCGCTCCCTCTCCTCGGGGGAGAGAGAGCCGGGGTGAGGGGCGTGAGCCCGCACTCCCCTATTCCAGGCCGATCAGGGACACCTTCTTCGAAGCGGTGAGCCGGCCTCGGGCGCCTGATAGATAGGAGCCTGAGGTCGGCGCGACGTCTGAATAATCCGCGCCGACCGCGACCGTGACATAGCCAAGCCCGCCGCGGCTGGCGTGCGTCGGGTCGAACGCGTGCGCGATCGCGTCGCCAGTCCCGTCGCCGGTTGGCAGCACAACCTCGACCCACGCGTGCGTCCCGCCCTGGCCGACGAGGTGACCGGACACGTATCGCGAGGGAATGCCGCTCGCCCGGCACAGCGACAACATGACGTGTGCGTAGTCCTGGCAGACGCCAGTGCCGAGCGCGAGCGCCTCCGCGGCGGTGGTCCTGACGCCGGTCGAGCCGTGCCGGTAGGTCATCGACTGGTACACCCAGTCGTTGATGTGGTCCGCCAGCGGCAGGCCCCACTCGGCGGACTCGGCCAGGTCATCGGCGGCGCGCAGGATCCTGTCGTCGGCGGCGGTCAGCCTCGACGGCTCGAGGAGGTAGCCGTCGGCCAGCCAGCCGTCGGGCAGCCGGTTTGGCTCGGCGGCTCGGCGCTCCACCGAGACCTCGGCGACGAACTCGATCGTGTCGTGGACGCAAGGCGCGAAGACGTCGACGATCATGTTGCCGAAGCGATCACTGCGGCTCTCCACGCGCGCTCTGTCCGCCCCCACCGTCACGTCGTGCCACAGGCGACGCTGATCGCCGAATCGCTCGGGCGGGATCACGATCAGACGGTGGCTCAGGTCGCGAATCGGCTCCGGGTATTCGTAGCGGAACGTCTGGCGCACCAGGTACGAGGCGCGCCTTGCGCTCGCCCAGTCGACAGACGCGGGTTCGATCGCCATCAGGACTGCTGGTCCGCCCACACGACCATGGAGCGGAACTGTGCCGGGCCGAAGGTGGTCAGCATCGCCACGTCGAGCGCGTCACGGCCGCGCCCAATCAGCACCCTGCCGACCCGTCGCATGTTGTTCCGGGGGTCAAACGTCCACCATCGATCGCCGAGGTAGACCTCCATCCACGCGGCGAAGTCCATCGGCGAGTCGGGTGGCGGCACGTAGATATCCGGCAGGTAGCCAAAGACGTACCGGGCCGGGATGTTCAGCGCCCGGCAAAAGGTGATCGCCAGGTGCGCGAGGTCGCGGCAGACGCCGTTGCGCTGCTCGAGGACGTCGACGGCGGTCGTGAGCGGGTTGCTCGTGCCGTACTCGAACTTGATGTTGTCGTGGACCCAATCGCACACAGCCTGGACACGGGCGCCGCTGGGCTCGGTCTGGCCGAAGAGCTCCCACGCCATCCCCATCAGCTGATCGGAAAGGCAGTACCGGCTCGGCAGCGTGTAGTGGAGCAGCTCGCCGGGGATTTCGTCGACCGGAAGCTGGGGGGCCGTGCCGGCGTCGAGGTCGGGCTCATCGGGCGCGACGACCGTCGCGTCGTAGCGGAGCGTCAGCTCTCCGGGCGGCATCACCAGCCGTTTGACCGGGTTGCCGTAGTAGTCGGCGTACTCGTCGATGGGCACCGAAGGCTGCGTGGACCACGCCTCGGTGACGAGCTGGTGGCGGGCATCTGACCGCGGGCGGACCTGAACCGTCGCGACCGTCGGAGCGCCCACGTCGTACTTGAACTCGCAGCCGACCCGTAGATTGATCGTCTTCTCAGGTTGCGGGATGGCGCAGACACTATAGCGGTGGGTTTCGTGAATCTCGATCTCCACTACCAGAGCAACGGTTTCTACGACGAGATGCTTGCGGCCGAAGGGAGGCCGAGACCAGCCTACCGTCGACTCTACGAGCAGCTGAACCGGCTCGGCAGGGACGAGCTCCAGCGCCGGCACGCCCTGGCGATGGAGATGTTCCGGAACCACGGCATCACGTTCGGCGTCTACCCGGACGCCCAGGGCACCGAGAAGGTTTTCCCGTTCGACGTGATCCCGCGGGTCGTCGAGGCGCGGACCTGGCAGCGCCTGGAGGAGGGGCTGAAGCAAAGACTCAGGGCCCTCAACCTCTTCCTCGATGACGTCTACGGACGCAAGCAGATCTTGAAGCAGCGGGCCATCCCACCCGAGATCGTGCTCAGCAGCTCGCTGTACCTACGCGAGATCGAGGGGCTTCCGGTGCCCCACGGCATCCATTGCCACATCGCCGGCATCGACCTGGTGAGGGACAAGAAGGGCGACTTCTTCGTCCTCGAGGACAACCTGCGGACGCCTTCAGGGGCCTCCTATGTCCAGGCCAACCGCTACGTCATGAAGCGCATTCTGCCGGACCTCTTCGCCGGCTACCCGGTAAGGCCGGTCGAGGGCTACGTTCACGAGCTGCTGCGTCACCTTCGTTGGCTCGCGCCGCAGGGCGTCGACGACCCTACGGTGGTGCTGCTGACGCCGGGCATCAACAACTCCGCCTACTACGAGCACCTCTACCTGGCCAAGCAGATGGGCGTGGAGCTGGTCGAGGGCAGTGACCTGGTGGTCGACGAGGACCACGTGTTCATGCGCACAACCCGCGGCCTGCGCCAGGTCGACGTCATCTATCGGCGCATCGACGACGAATGGCTCGACCCGATCTTCGGCCGCCAGGAATCGCTGGTCGGCGTCGCCGGCCTGGTCAACGCTTATCGCGTCGGCAACGTCGCGATCGCCAACGCGCTCGGCAACGGCGTCGCCGACGACAAGGCTATCTACGCCCTGGTGCCCGCGATCGTCCGCTACTACCTCGACGAGGATCCGATCCTGCCCAACGTCGAGACCTATCTCTGCGCGGTCGAATCCGACCGGCGTTACGTCGTCGAGCACCTCGAAGACTTGGTGGTCAAAACCGTCGACGCCTCGGGCGGCTACGGGATGCTTATCGGTCCCGTGTCGACCCAGGAGGAGCGGGACGAGTTTCGGCGCCGGATCGAGGCCGCGCCACGGGCGTTCGTCGCCCAACCGGTGGTCGCGCTCTCCGTGCAGCCGATCTTCGACGGTGGCGCGCTCCGACCAGGCCACCAGGACCTCCGCCCCTTCGTCCTGACCGGGCCCGACGTCTATGTCACGCCAGGCGGGTTGACCCGCGTGGCATTGAAGCCCGGCTCGCTCGTGGTGAACAGCTCGCAGGGCGGCGGGAGCCGCGACACGTGGGTCATGGCTGAGGACAGTCACGAAGGCGATGCTGAGTAGCGCGGCCACATCGCTGACCCTGCTCGGGCGCCATCTCGAGCGCGCCGACCACCTGGCGCGCATCCTCGGCGTGCACGTCTCGCTCTCGCTCGACCGCACGGACGAGCCTGGGCCCGAATTCTGGGTGCGCTTCATGGAGCTTGCCGGGTGGCGGCGAAGCGACACCGGTCGGCGCGATGAGGTGATCGAGATGGTCGTCGCCGGGACGCTCGGGCCGTCGGTGCGCGCCAGCATCGCGGCGGCGAGGCTTGCCGCGCAAGCCGTCCGGCCTTCGCTGCCGACGGAGCTGTATGAGCAGGTCAACGCGCTCCACTGGCGCGTGCAGAAAGCGGTGTGGCAGCCGGACCTGTACCCGTTCCTGATGGACGTGCAGATGAGCATCCGCCTGGTCGACGGGTTGCTCGAGGACACGATGTTCCACGACGAGGTCCGCGACTTCGTCCGCCTCGGGAAGTTCGTCGAGCGCGCGTCCAACGTGACCAACACCGTGACGCGCAAATCCGCAGAGCTCGCGGACACCCCCGAGGACGCCCTGGAGTGGACCGCGGTGCTCAAGTCGTGCTTCGCGTTCGAGTCGTACCAGGCACGCTATCCGGGCGGTGTCACTGCCGACCGCGTGATCGAGTGCCTTCTGCTCGACCGCTCGCTGCCGCGCTCGGCCCGCTTCTCGACGAACACCGCGCTCGAAGCGGTCGCGCGCATCGACGGCAAGGCACGCCGCTCGAAGCCGATGCGATTGCTCATCAAGCTCAACGGCTTGTACCAGCAGGGCAACACGCAGTCGATCGCCGAGCGGCCCCTTGAGTTCGATCAGGAGTGCCGCGCGATCCTCCGCCTGCTGGAGATCGCGCTGCGCGAGACGTACTTCCATCCGAGCAAGGTGCCCGCCAGCGTCGCCGGAGAGGAAGGCCACGGCATGCCGCAACAACAGCAACAGCAGGTCGGGTCGTGAACCTCGAGATCGTCCACAGCACGCGCTACCGTTACTCCGCGCCCATCGCCGAGACGATGATGGAGGTGCGGCTGCGGCCGATGGACGGCAACGGCCAGCGGTGCGTCGATTTCCGCCTCGAGCTGAGCCATGGCGTCAAGCCGCACACGTACGTGGACGGCTACGGCAACCACGTGCATTACTTCAACCTGGTCCGCCCACACTCCGGCCTGAGCGTGATCAGCCGCTCGACGGTCGAGACCGGACTCGATCCTGATGGCGAGCCCGGCGAGCAGCTCGTGCAGGACTTCCTGCGCTTCCGCTCTCCGGTCAAGGACGTTGAAGGCGTACGCGAACTGGCCCGCCGGCACGCGATCGCCGACCACTCCTCGCCCGCCGCGGTGGAGCAGGCGCTGGACGAGCTGACGACCTCGATCAGCCGCGAGTTCACCTACGACCAGAAGGTGACCAACGTTTACAGCGCCGTCGACGACGTGCTTGCGCTGCGTGCGGGAGTCTGCCAGGACTTCGCCCACCTGTTCATCGCCGTGGCACGAGCGATGGGTGTGCCCGCCCGCTACGTGAGCGGCTACATCCACCTGCGGGGCGATAAGACCTCGTTCACCGCGTCGCACGCGTGGGCCGACGCGTGGGTTACGGGGCGCGGATGGATCGGATTCGACGCCACGCATCCGGTGCGCACTACGCCGCATCACGTGCGGCTCGCGGTGGGCCGGGACTACACAGACGCCGCGCCGACTCGGGGGATTTACGTGGGGTCAGCCAACAGCACGATGACGATCAGCGTCAAAACTCACGCCGTCGGCTAGAGCGGCACGTTCACCCAGCGACCGTCTTTGACTTGGTATATCGACATCATCGGGGTCTCAGCATCGCCGTTCTTGTCGAACGTGTATGTCCCTGTCACGCCCACGAAGCGATTCGACGCCAGGGCCGTGATGACTTGCGTCCGAGTCGGGATGTGGCCCCCGTTGTCGTGAATGGCGATACCGATCGCCTCGATCAGGATTCGTGCGCAGTCGTACGCGGCGAAGGTATAGGGCCCGACATCGGACGGCTTCGGATACGCCTTGCGGTAATCGGCGACTTGCTTCTTAACGCCGAGATCGGCACTTGTCGTTGGGTCGACGTAGGGACTGGTTGCCCACACTCCCGGAGGAGTTGCGCCCATGTCGCGGATGCAGCGATCATCGAGAGAGATTCCGTCCGTGCCGAGAAGAGTCGCGCCGGGAATTATTCCAGCCATCTGGGCCGCGGCCTTGCACGCGTATTGGTCCCTGGAGGCCACAGCGTATATCGCATCAGCGCCCCGGGCTTTCGCCTGGATCAGAAACGCGGAGAAATTTGATGGAGTGTCATCAAATGTTTGTTGATATACGACCCCGCCGCCGTGGATGGCGAATTCCTTTGCAAACTCGTTGACATACAGGTCTCCCTCGGGCCCAAACTCATTGAACGCCGCTGCACGTCGGAGCCCCAGCTTGGTCGCCGCGTAATTCGCCATTGCCCGGCCCTGCAGAGGATCACGCGGCGTGATCCGGAAGTAGTTGTTCGAGCCGCTTGGCCGAAGCGACGCCGGCGTCTGCTTGCAAAACGCCTCGGGCACTGTGAGACAGCTATAGGTGGTCGTTGGACTGACCATGGCCAGGTGGGCCGAGTTGGCCTCCGGCATTTCGACCCTGCCGACGTTAGACGTGTGAGGGCCAACCATGCCCAACACGCTTGGATCCGCGATCATGCGCCTCACGTTTTCGCGACCCCGCAGCTGGCTCTGGTCTGCACCAAGTGAGTTGTCCAGTGACCAGTAAGCCAGCCGGTAGCCCTCGATGGTCGGCTGCTGACGGACGGCAAAGCCAATGGCCTCCTCGAGCGCAAGAACGTCTGGGTAAGCCGACGTTGGCAGGTCGCTGGCGATGATGATGTCGGGCCGCGTGGCGGCATTTCCTGCGCCCTGACACCCGACCGCAGTCAGGGCCAACAAGAGAACCGCGCCGAGCGCTCTCATCACCCTGAGCCAAACAGGCGCGGTATCTCGCGGACGCGCTGGTTCTCCGTATCGGCGATGAAAAGATCGCCCTTTGCATCCAGGGTCACGCCCTCAGGTCCGTCGAACTCGGCCTGCGAGGCCGGCGACCCGTCACCCGAAAAGCCCCACCGGCCGGTGCCGGCCACCGCGTATATCCGTCCGTCAGGCGCGACCATTCGCAGCCTGTGATTTCCGGTGTCAGTAAAGACCAAAGTGCCGTCGGCTGCTACAGCAAGATCGAATGGAAAGCTGAGGAGTGCATCCTTGGCGAGCCCTTCATCTCCGCTGTTGCCCTCGAATTCGCTGCCTCCGCCGGCCACCGTCGTGATGGTCCCTTTCGCGTGATCGACCTTCCGAATCCGATGGTTGCCCGTGTCTGCGATGTACAGGTTCTCCTGCTTGTCCAGCGCGAGACCGATCGGCCAGCTCAGCTGCGCGCTTGTGGCACTTCCTCCGTCACCCTCGGTGTCGCCGGTCCCTGCGTAGACCGAACGAGTCTTGCCATCGAATTTGATCACCCGGTCGCCGGCGCGGTCGGCGATAAAGAACACACCATCCTTGGTGATGGCCAGTCCTCCAACCGGAAGGTTGGGCGCGAACTGGCCGGATGAAATGTTCGAAGGGCCTACCGACACGATCGAGTGCATGAAGCCGTTGGCGTCGATCCTCCAGACTTCGAGGTCCTGTTCGCGGCTGGTGAGCAAATAAAGCTGATCGTGGCTGTCAACCGCAACGGTACTGGCTAAGCCCAGCGAGCCTGAAGCGACGGATATACCCAGAACGTCGTCTCCGAGGGGTTTCTTGCCGCCACCAGCCACGGTCGTGATGACACCGTCCATCACCTTGCGGATGCGCTGGTTGCCGTAGTCCGCGATGTACAGGGTTCCCTTGGAGTCGACGGCGACCGAGGTTGGGCGTGCCAGCTGCGCGCTTACGGCTCTTTGGTTGTCGCCGCCATAACAATCGCTCGAGTAGGCACACGCGGATCCGGCCACTGTTTGGATGGTGGCCGGAGATGGAGCCGTCAACCGCAATACCCCTACCCCGGCGGCCAGCAACGCCAGCACCAGGGCCGCCCCCAGCCACGCCCGAGGATGCGCTGACGCCCATCTCGGCGGGGCGAGCGCGATTGCAGGCGCGGGGACCGCAACCATGATCGGAGCCGATTCTTGGCGAACCACCCACGCCGTCACCTGCGCACGCGTGTTTACTCCCAGCTTTTCTCTGATGTGCTCGAGGTGACCGTCCGCGGTTCGCTCCGAGATGAACAGGCGCGCGGCGATCTCGCGGTTGGTGAGGCCCTCCGCGACCATTCCGGCCACCTCGATTTCGCGGGGGCTCAACCGAACTGAGGTCTTGGGCGCGGATCCATCGGACATCGGATTACGCGGGTATTGAACTCCTAAAAACGGGTACTGGCACGGGTACCTGAACAGGTCTTTTGCCCGCTATCGGGGACAGTTCCGCGGCCTTAGCTTCGAGTCACCAGGCAGCGACCCGATGGACATCAGCCTGAAAAGGAGGACAAAAACAAAGTGGAGATCCGAGAAAGCTTCTGCACCGTCCCGTCGCGTCCGATCGCGCTCGTGTTGGCGGCACTCGCGGTTGTCGCACTGGCGCTGACCGTCTGGTTCGTGCTGAGCACTGGCGTTCGCAGCACCGTCAACGACAGGACATTCACCCCGACCGTGCAATCGCAGGCCTGCGGTGACCCGTACTCGCCGCACGATTCAGTCTGCAAGCCGGCAAGCGACCCGTACTCGCCTCACGACACGCTGTAGTCATGTCGCGCACACGTGGCCGTCGCTAGAAGCGGCGGCCACGCACGTGCTCGATCGAGAACTTCGCGGTGTCAGCGATGAGCATCACCGCCATGACGCCCGCCTCGAGCGGGTCGGTCACCACGACGTCCGCAGCTTCCGGTACCGACCCGGCCATGCTCGTGGACAGGACGATGATCCCGGCCTCGCGGATCTCGCGCACGGCGTTGGCGATGTCGCCGCCCATCAGAGCCCCCGCGAGCACCAGCGCGCGAGCGCGGTGCAGGCGGGCAACCGCGCGCACCGCGTCGGCCAGCTGCTCCTCGCCGACCAGGGGAATCGTGTCGACCGAGATCCGTTCGCCGCGGATGTTGTGGCGGTCCGCCTCGGAGATCGCGCCCTGGGCGACCATGCCGACCTGGGCGCCGCCGCCGATGACAATCACGCGTTTGCCGTAGATCGCTTGAAACGTGGGCACCGCCGTCACGCGCGTCACGCCGGGCACGGCCTCGACGTCAGCGATCAGCCGGCCTTGATCGACCGCTCCCGAAACCTCGAGCTGGATCTCGGCGATCGGACCTTCGCGCGCGCCGCCCGCGACGTAGCTGATGTTGGCCCCGTGGCGGAGGATGACCTCCGTGATGCGGTGCAGGACGCCAGGTTCGTCGCGGCACTCGACGAGCAAACCGGTGACGCCGGAAGCGGCCATGGCCGAGAAAGATAAAGAGAACTACGCCTCGGCGGCGTAGGGCCAGCGCGGCGCGCCGAGCTCACGCGACACGCCGCGGGCGGCTTCGCCCACCGCCGCCGCGAGTCCCCGCACGAGGCCGCGCGCAAAGATGCGGTCCGTCGAGTCGACGACCCCTATCGCACCCACGGCCTGGCCGCCGTGATCGAAGATCGGAGCCGCGGCGCTCGACTCACCGAGTACCGCCTCGTCGCGTTCCGTCGCGATCCCCGAGTCGCGAATGACTTTGAGCTCCTGGCGCAGGTTGGTTTCGTTCAGCGTCTGCTTCGTCAGTCGTGGAAGCGCCTCCCCTAGAAGATCCTCGAGCACTTGCGCCGGCGAGAAAGCGAGCACCGCCTTGCCCAGCGCGCTGGCGTGGAGAGGAAGCTGCAGGCCGACCTCAAGCACGCCGAAGGCCGCGTCCGGGCGGAACACGTGGTGGACGACCACGACGCTCGCCCCGTGCATGACGCCGACGCGAACCGCAGCGCCGGTCCGGGTCGCGAGGTGATCCGCATGGCTGATGGAGCGCGCCCGCAGCTCGTTGAGGTCGAGGTATGAATAGCCGAGCTGCAGCAAGCCTGGCCCGAGTTGGTACTTCTCAGAATATGCGTCCTGCTCCACGAAGCCGTGGGACTGCAGGGTCTGGAGCAGGCCATGGACGGTCGGGCGTGCCAGGCCGAGGCGGTCGGCAAGCTCGCTGACGCCCAGGCGCCGGGGACCGCTGGCGAGGGCTTTTAGGATGGCGGTCGCCCGGTCGATGGACTGGATCGACGTGCGGCGTTTCTCGCTGGATTCGTTATTCGGCATTGCTGAATTGTTGTCGGTAGTGTAGACTACCGTCGTCAGCTGGAACTGCGACAGACATCTCTACGGGAGGATGATTTGGTCGGGATTGTACTGGTCTCCCACAGCTTTGAGCTCGCTCACGGGCTGGCCGCTCTGACGTCGCAGCTGGCCGGGAACGAGGTCCGAGTGGAGCCGGCGGGCGGAGGCCCGAATGGGACATTGGGGACCACCGACGACACCGTCCGGAGAGCGATCGACCGGGCTGACACCGGACAGGGCGTCGTCGTGCTCGCGGACCTCGGCAGCTCGATCCTCACCGTCCGCCACCTCCTGGAAGAGGGCCGCGGCAACGGCCATGTCCGGCTGGTCGACGCGCCTTTTGTCGAGGGCGCCATCGCGGCGGCGGTGGTTTCGTCGGCGGGACAGGCTCTCGAAGACGTGGCGCAGGCGGCCGAGGAGGCTCGTGGTGCAAGCAAGTTCTGAAGTCCAGGTCAGTCTTCCCCACGCGGTCGCGCTGCACGCACGCCCGGCGGCGACCTTCGTCAAGACCGCGATGCGTTTTCGGTCGCGCGTCACGGTCGGAGTGAACGGCAGGGTCGCCGACGCCAAGAGCATCCTCGCGGTCCTCGCCTTGGGGGCGACCGGGGGAACCGTGCTTCGCCTCCACGCCGAGGGCGAGGACGCGCCTGCCGCGCTAGACGCGCTGGCTGGCTGCGTCTCCGGCCTGACGGAGTAGCTCCTCCGCCTCTTTTCGCGCCGTCGCGAAGTCGAGCTCTCGGACCCACTGGCGGACCAGGCCGACGCGAGACGCCGCGACGCTGAGCTCGTCGACACCGAGCCCCACCAGGACCGCCATCGCCCCAGGATCGGACGCAGCCTCGCCGCAAACGTCGATCGGGATGCGTGCGTCGTGAGCCGCTCGGATGGTGGCGGCGATCAGGCGCAGGACGCGAACGTCGAGGACTGGCGCCGTCTTCGATCTCTCCCTGTCCAGACCGAGCACGAGCTGGGTCAGATCGTTGGTTCCGAGGCTCAGAAAATCTGCTGTTTGGGCGATCGCGGACGCATCCGTCGCGGCCTCGGGGGTTTCGATCATCGCGCCGAGCAACGGCCTGGGGCGCCCGTCGAGAACTTCGTGGAGGACCTGGCCCACCGCATCGAGGTGCGACGCGTGGGTCACCATCGGAACGAGGATCCGCAGGTCCTTGCCAGCCCCCGCGGCGAGGATCGCGGAAAGCTGGGTTCGCAACGCTTCAGGCGACTCGAGCAGCAGCCTGATTCCGCGCGTGTCTCCGCTTCCGACGAAGGGCGGGGTCTTGTCACCGCCGAAGTCAAACAGGCGGACCGTGGCTGTACGAGCCACCAGTCTGTCGAGGATCGGTTTCAGGAACTCGGTCTGCCGCTCGAGAGAAGGCCACGCTCGCGCATCGAGAAACGGCAGCTCGGTTCGCAGCAGGCCGATGCCCTCGGCTCCCTGCTCGAATCCCTCGATCGCCTCAGCCATGGTCGCCGCGTTTACCAGGACCGTAACGCGGTGACCGTCGGCGGTCACCGCGGGCTCGTCGCGCCGGCTGCGCGCTTCCTCGCGCGCCCGCTGCCTACGGATTCCCTTTTCATGCGCGGCATCGACACGGGACGGATCAGGCCGGCGGATGACCAAACCCTGGTCGCCGTCGACCACCACCTCTTCGCCGTTTTCGATGTCGAGGAGCTCGGGGCCGACGCCGACGACCATCGGCACGCCAAGCGATCGGGCGACGATGGCGGCGTGGGCGGTAACGCCACCCTCGGCAAGCGCGGCGCCGGTCGCGGAGAGGCTCAGGTCCGCGACGTCGGCGGGACCGAGGTTGGTCGCGATCAGCACGCTCCCCGCCGCAAGCTTGGCGCCGACCGCGTGAGCCGCGGCTCGCCGTCCGAGGCTGCGCACATCGTCGGCGCGCTGCGCCAGGGTCGGGTCATCGAGCCGCGCGAGCAGATCGGCGCTTTCCTCCGCCGCCGCGGTCAGGGCCGCGGGCGCGGAGTGCCCATCGACGACGTGGGCCTCGACGCGCGCCACCAAACCCGGATCCCGCGCCATCAGGACGCCGGTCTCCACGATCTCGGCGTCCTCATTCCACCCACGCTTTTGCAGCTCGCGCGCGATGTGCTCGAGAGATTTGATCTCAGCCTCGAGCGAAGCGCGCGCTCGCTCCAGATGCTCCGCGCGCTCCGATGGCGCGATCAAGTCATCGCTGTCAAACCTGCCCAGGACGATTGCCTTGCCCGCGACCACGCCAGGCGCGGCGCCTACGCCCTGAAGGGCATGCTCGGCCATCAGCTCGCCTGGGCGACCGCTCTTTGTAGTGCTCGGATGATCAACGCCGTCGACGTCGCTCCGGGATCCTGATGCCCGATCGAGCGCTCGCCCAGGTAAGACGCGCGACCCTTGCGCGCCTGGAGAGGGATCGTGCTCCGCATGCCCGCCTCCGCCGCGTCCCCGGCGTCCCCGAGGGCATCCGCGACCGACGCGCCCCCGGACAGGCGCGCCCGCAGCGTCTCCACCGCGGGCTCGAGCGCATCGACCATGGTCTTGTCGCCGAGAGATGCTGTGCCGAGGTCCTTGACCGAAGCGAGAGCCGCCGCGAGGACCTCGACCAGCTGCATGCCCTCGAAGGTCGGCTGGTCGCCGAGCACGCGACCGCCGCTGCGCAGCGCCGAGCCCCACAGAGGTCCGCTCGCGCCCCCGACCGTGCCGACCAGCGTGCGACCGGCGAGGATGAGGAGCTTGCCCGGCGGCGAGCTTGAGTCAGCGTTCAGGGCCTGGACGACGGCCTCGAAGCCTCTCGTCATGTTGGTGCCGTGGTCGCCATCGCCGATCGCTGCGTCGAGCTGGACCAGGTGGTCCTTCTCTTCGCGCATGACGACGTCGATCCCGTGCATCCAGGTGGCGATCGTGGCCGCGTCCATGACCCTTGCGCTGATCAAGTTAATCGCTACGCGCCCCAGCGCAGTGCGGGGGTGTGGACCGGCGCGTCCCACAGCTTGCTCAGCTCTTGGTCGAGCTCGAGCACGGTGAGCGAAGCTCCCGCCATCTCGAGCGAGGTGATGTAGCTGCCCACCAGGTTGCGAGCCGGCTCCACGCCAGCCGCACGCAGCTTCTTGTCGACCTCGCCATAAAGAAGGTAGAGCTCGAGCAGCGGCGTGCCGCCCATGCCGTTGACGAAAGCGAGCACCTTGGCGCCACTTCTGGGCTTCAGGTCGGAGATGACGGCTTCGACCATCACGTCGACGATCTCCGCGGCATGGCCGAGCGTCGCGCGCTTGCGACCAGGCTCGCCGTGGATCCCGATACCGAGCTCGATCTGGCCTTCCGGCAGGTCGAAGATCGGCTTGCCGGACGCCGGCGGAACGCACGAGGAAAGCGCCACGCCAAAGGACCGCGCGCGATCGTTGACGCGCTTCACGATGTCGGTGACCTTGGCAAGTTCCGCCCCGCCTTCGGCCGCCGCACCCGCGATCTTCTCCGCCAGCACCGTGGCGCCAACGCCACGCCGGCCGGCGGTATAGAGCGAGTCCTGCACCGCGACGTCGTCATCGATGACGACCGAGGTGACCTTGATCCCTTCATCCGCCGCGTCCTCCGCGGCGAGCTTGAAGTTCAGGACGTCGCCGGTGTAGTTCTTGACGATATGGACGACGCCTGCGCCACCGTCTACAGCCTTGGTGGCGGCAAGCATCTGCGCCGGCACAGGTGAGGTGAAGACCTCGCCCGGGCACGCGGCGTCGAGCATGCCGAGTCCGACGAACCCGCCATGCAGCGGCTCATGACCGGAGCCACCGCCGGAGATGAGGGCCACCTTGCCCTTTCGCGGGGCATCCCTGCGGACGATGATCTGAGCCGCGGCGTCGTAGCGCACGAGGTCGGGATGCGCGGCCGCCAGGCCCGCGAGCGACTCCTTGACGACCCTTGCCGGCTCGTTCAGGAACTTGCGCATGTGGGTGGTTTCGACTGCCATCTTTCTTCTCCTTAGTGCGCGGCAGCGACTTGCGCCGGCGCCTCTTCGTGGGACACGGCATCTTCGATCGGCTGGTCGACGTGGCGCGGGTTGGCGAGGTAGTCGTACGCGAATGCGGCCAGCGCCGCCCCGACGAGGCCGGGGATCAGGTAGACAGGGATGTACTGCGCCCAGAAGGTCGAGCCGCCGGCAATCGCCTCCACGAGCTCAGGACCAAACGCGCGCGCAGGGTTGAGGGACGCGCCTGTGACGGGGCCGAAGATCAGGATGATCCCGACCACCGCGCCGCCGATGACCAAGCCGGCCAGCTGCTGCGGCGAGCGCCCATCCACGATGCCGAGGATCGCGAACAGCAAAAGCCCTGTGCCCGCGGCTTCCGCCAGCGCGGCCTGCAGGTAGTAAGAGGTCGAGGCGTCGGCCGCGAAGTGGGTCTGCCCCATGCCGAACGTGACAGCATTCGCGCCGTAAACGCCCCAGATGCCGAACGCGCCGATCACGGCGCCGACATACTGGGCGATCCAATAAACGGGGACCTCTCGCCAGGGAAATCGCCGGGTCACCGCGAGGGCGAAGGTCACGGCCGGATTGATGTGGCAGCCCGAGACCTTGCCGATGGCGTAAACGAGCGCGGTGATGATGAAGCCGAAAGCGAAGCTGATCCCCAGCAGGTCAGCTTCGGTCACCGCAGGTACCGCCTTGCCGGCCAGGGTCAGGGTCGCGATCACCGAACCGGGCCCGACCAGAACCAGGGCGGCCGTCCCCAGGACCTCGGCCAGAAAGCGCTGTCGAATCGAATACATGGCGGTTGAACCCCCTCATTAATTCTGACTGCCGTTCGACATTGTCGAATTGGTTTCGCAAACCGTACCGCTCGCCAAGGGCTTTGTCAAGAGGCAACTATGGAGGTCACGCCCGGTTCGTGGCGACCACACGTAGACCGCCCAGGCGGACTGTCGGCGCCACACTACTGGCGGCGCCTCGAATTGGCGCCTGAAACCATACGTATGACGCCCGCCAAGCCTTAGGCTTCGGCTCCACATGCGCATCACGCGCGGGATTGCGATCGAGATTCGCCGGGGAGGTCCCCCGACTTAGCGCGCGTCGCTGATTCGGTGGACCTCCCGGCCAGAAGGTCGGGAGGTTTTTTTATGTCCGCTCGAAAGATCGTCGTGTACGACACGACACTGCGCGACGGAGCGCAGGGTCCTGACGTCTCGTTTTCCGCTGCCGACAAAGAGCGGATCGCGCGCGCGCTCGACTGGCTTGGATTCGACTACGTCGAGGCAGGCTTTCCAGGCTCGAACCCCAAGGACGCGGAACTGTTCGCGCGTCTTGGCGCCAAACCTCTGACGCACGCTCGCCTCTCCGCGTTCGGCGCAACCCGTCGCGCGGGCGGGACATGCGAGGACGACACCAACCTGGCGGCGCTCGCCGCGAGCAACGCGCCCGTCTGGACCCTCGTTGGAAAGAGCGACGTCTGGCAGGTTGCGAAGGTGCTCGGCACCACGACGAACGAAAACCTGGCCATGGTCGAGGAGTCGGTCGCATACGGCATGGGACAGGGTCGCGAGGTGATCTTCGACGCCGAGCACTTCTTCGACGGCTACGCGCGCGACGCCGAGTACGCGGTCGAGGTGTGTCTTGCCGCGGCACGCGCCGGCGCGTCGTGGGTCGTGCTCTGCGACACCAACGGAGGCAGCCTGCCGTCTTCCGTCCGCGACGGGGTCGAGGCGGTCTGTCGCGCACTGCGATCAACCGGAGTCGTGACGCGGGTCGGGATTCACACCCACAACGACTGCGAGCTTGCAGTCGCCAACACACTCGCGGGCGTGCTCGCCGGCGCGGACATGGTGCAGGGCACGATCAACGGCTACGGCGAGCGCTGCGGCAACGCCAACCTGGTCTCGGTGGTGTCGAACCTGACGCTGAAGCTGGGCATGGTCGCCCTGCCGGAGGCGTCGCTGTCGCGTTTCAGCGAGCTGTCGAGGACGGTCGCGGAGATCGCCAACCTTGCGCTGCCGGTGCAGCAGCCTTTCGTCGGTCATGGCGCGTTCGCCCACAAGGGTGGTCAGCACGTCGCGGCGGTGCTCAAGCACAAGGACGCCTACCAGCACATCGACCCCACGCTGGTGGGCAACGAAGCACGCGTGCTCGTGTCCGAGCAGTCCGGCCGGGGCAACATTCTCGCCAAGGCGCGCGAGTTCGGGCTCGAGCTGGACCGCGACGATCCGCAGACACGCGCGCTCGTCAACCACCTCAAGGAGCTCGAGCATCAGGGCTACGCCTATGAAGCCGCGGACGCGTCCTTCGAGATGCTGGTGCGGAGGCTCCGGCCCGGCTACTCCGCTCCCTGGAGCGTGGTCGATTTCACGACGCAGGTGCGCAAGAACGGAGGCTCCGTCCACGCAGAGGCGACCGTCAAGGTCGAGGTGGCAGGCGCCGTGTATCACACCGCCGCGTCCGGCAACGGGCCGGTGAACGCGCTCGACGCGGCGCTGCGCAAAGCCTTGAGCGCGCGCTTTCCCGCGCTCGACGATGTAAGTCTCCACGATTACAAGGTGCGCATCCTCAACGGCGATGCCGGGACCGCGGCGACCACGCGGGTCCTGATCGAATCGGGCAGAGGCGCCACTCGCTGGACGACCGTCGGCTGCTCGGCCAACATCATCGAGGCGTCATTGCTGGCGCTGGTCGACTCGCTCGAGTACGCAGTGACCATTGCCCCGCAAGAGCAGAGCTAGAGACACCGCCCGCCAGGAGATCCCAGCGCCGCTCAGGCGCGATGTGCGCCTCCTTGGCGAGCTGCTCGGTCGAGTGATCTCCGAATCCGGCGGCGCGGCGCTGCTGCGCGACGTGGAGAGATTGCGCTCGCTGGTGATCCGCGCTCGCGATGACGACCGGTATGAGCGCGACGCCGAACGGCTTGTCGCGTCGTGGCCGCTCGAGCGCGCCGAACAGGTGGCGCGCGCGTTCGCATGCTACTTCCACCTCGCCAACCTCGCGGAGGAGCACCACCGAGCCCGTGTGATTCGAGAGCGCGACCGTGGTTCCGATCCGGTGCCCGAGTCGATCGCGGCCACCGTCGGCCAGCTTCGAAGGAGGCTGGGCCCGAAACGACTACAAGACCTCGTCACGAGGCTCGAGATCCACCCCGTGTTCACGGCGCATCCAACCGAGGCAAGGCGACGCGCGATCGTGACAGCGATCCGGCGTGCCGGCGAGCAGCTCGAGCGCCTGGACGATCCCAGGATCGCGGACTCAGAACGCCTCGAGTCCGAGCGGAGGCTGGTCGAGGAGGTCGATTCGCTGTGGCGAACCGCGCAGATCCGAACAACGCAGATCCACCCGCTCGATGAAGTTCGCTCGTTCATGGCCGTGTTCGACGAGACGCTGTTTCGCATCCTCCCGGAGCTGATGCGGTCGCTCGACCGCGCGCTCGCCGGCGATGCGACCGGAACCCGCGCGCCCCAAGCGCCGCGCTTCATCCGGATTGGCAGCTGGATCGGCGGCGACCGCGATGGCAACCCCGTGGTGACAGCGGCGGTCGCGGCAGCCACCATGGAGATCCAGGCGGACCACATCCTCCTTGCGCTCGAAGCGGCCGCCACTCGCATCGGTCGCGCACTCACAGTCGACTCCACCACCACCCCGCCGTCCAGCGCGTTGCGAAGGCGACTCGCGGCGGCGCGCAAGGCCGACGCGAGCCGCATCGATGCGATCGTCGCCCGGTCCTCGGAAGAGCCTCACCGCGTGTTCCTCCTGCACGTCGCCGGGAGGATCGCAGCGACGCGCACCGGTAAGGGCAGGCTTGCGTACCGGTCGGCCGCGGATCTCCTACGCGACCTGCATGCGCTCCGCGATTCGCTGACGGAGGCAGGTGCGGCACGCCTCGCCTATGGCGAGCTGCAGCACCTGATCTGGCAGGCGGAGACGTTCGGCTTCCACCTGGCTGAGCTGGAAGTCCGCCAGCACAGCAAGGTGCATGACGCGGCGCTCGCCGAGGTGAGGTCTGGAAAGTCGCGATCGGAAGCGACCAAAGACGTGCTCGACACGATGCGCGCGATGGCGGCGATGCAGGCGCGCTTCGGCGTCACGAGCTGCAGCCGCTACGTCGTCAGCTTTACGCGTGGAGCGCCAGACCTTGCGGCGGTGTACGAGCTCGCCTCGTGCGCCACGGATGGGAACCCGCCGGTGCTCGACGTCGTGCCCCTGTTCGAAACTCGCGAAGACCTGGCCCAAGCGACCGAGGTGATGGACGAGGTGCTGAAGCTCGCGCCGGTCCGCCGCCGCCTGGCGGCCAACGGCCGCCGGATCGAGGTCATGCTCGGCTACTCCGATTCGGCGAAGGAGGTCGGGCCAGTGTCGGCAACCCTTGCGTTGCACGATGCGCAGGCCGCGCTCACCGCGTGGGCGAAGCACCACCGCCTCCGGCTCACACTGTTCCACGGACGCGGCGGGGCACTGGGACGTGGCGGCGGTCCCGCCAACCGCGCGGTCCGGGCGCAAGCTCCCGGCTCGGTGGCAGGCCACTTCAAGGTCACCGAGCAGGGCGAGGTGATCTTCGCGCGGTATGGCAACCCTGCCATCGCCCGACGCCACCTCGAGCAGGTCACTTCTGCGGTGCTCGAAGCTTCGACCGCAGGCGCGTCGCGAGCGGATCCCGCGCGGCGCTTTCGCGAGCTGGCCTCCGCGATGGACGGCCCGTCGCGCGCCGCGTATCGCGCCCTGGTCGACGCACCCGGATTCGAGGAGTGGTTCCTTCGGGTCAGCCCGATCGAAGAGCTGAGCGGTCTGCGCATCGCGTCCCGGCCGGCGCGCCGCAGCGTGGGCCGGCGGCTCGAAGACCTCCGCGCGATCCCATGGGTCTTCGCGTGGTCGCAGATGAGACTGAACCTTCCGGGCTGGTACGGGATGGGCTCGGGGTTGTCGGCGGCGCCGCTGACGGAGCTGCGACGCGCGTACGCGGAGTGGCCGCTGTTCAACGTCATGCTCGACAACACTGAGATGAGTCTGGCCAAGACCGACCGGCGCATCGCCGAGCATTACCTCGCTCTGGGCGGGCGGCCCGACCTCAGCACGATGGTGCTGCGCGAGTACGACCTCACGATGGAGTGGGTGCTCGTGGTGACAGGGCACAGGAGGTTGCTCGAGGACCGGCGCGTGCTCTCATGGGCCATCGAGCTACGCAATCCCTACGTCGACGCGCTGTCGCACCTGCAGCTCCGTGCGCTGCGCGGGATTCGCGACCCTCGTACGTCGAAGGGTGACCGCGCGCTGGCGGAGCGCGTGTTTCAGCTCAGCGTGAACGGGGTCGCGGCGGGGTTGCAGAACACGGGGTAAAGCGCGGGGCAGGCCTCCCCCTCGTCAGGGACGCTTAGGCCGCGCCCAGGTGCTGGATCGTTGGCAGCTCGTTCGCCAGCAGCTCCACGGTCTCGGGATCCCACTGGGTGCCAGACCCGGCGCGCAGGACAGCGATCGCTTCCGCGGTCGAGCGTCGCACGCGGTACGGCCGGTCGTTGACCAGCGCGTCGAAAGCATCGCAGACCGAGACGATGCGTGCGGCCCGCGGGATCTCGCGTGCACGCAGTCGGTCGGGATAGCCGCCGCCGTCGAAACGCTCGTGGTGATGTCTGATGATCGGCAGCAGGCCGGACGTCGACTGCAATGGTTTCACGATGCTTTCCCCGATGGCTACATGGGCCTGCATCTGCGGGACCTCGTTCGGATCCAGCGGTCCAGGCTTATGGAGGATCGCGTCGGAGACGCCGATCTTGCCGATGTCATGGATCATCCCGCCGCGATAAAGCGTGTCCAGCGTGTTCTCCGGCAGGCCCAGGCGCTGTCCCAGAAGGCGCGCCGATTCGCCGACGCGCTGCGTGTGCTGCTCAGTGAACGAGTCCTTCGCCTCAACCGCGGTGGCAAGCGAAAAGATGACGTGCTCCGCGCTGTCGAGCGTTTTGTACAGCTCCTTGAGGCGCAGCGCGGACCGCACGCGCGCGGTGAGCTCCGCGCCCTCCACGGGCTTGGTCATGAAGTCATCGGCGCCCGCCTCGAGTGCGGCCACACGGTGCCCGGTCTGGCTGAGGCCGGTGATCATGACGACCGGGAGCAGCTTTCCTCTCGGCGTCGACTTGATGCGACGGCATACCTCGTAGCCGTCCATGCGCGGCATGCGCACGTCGAGCAGGACGAGGTCCGGCGGCTCTCGCTCGATCATCTCGAGCGCGGCGACGCCGTCCGCCGCCAATCGCACCTCGCAGTCGATCGTCGACAGATGCATGCGGAGCAGCTCGCGGCTGGCCGCGCCGTCGTCGACGACGAGAACGACCGGCTTCAGCTCGACCACCTCCAAGAGCCCGGCACAGGAGCCACCGCGCTTCCTATTGTTAGCGCAGCTTCACCGCCGCTCGCAAGTAACAACGTCTGGCGGTCCCCCGCCAACCAATAGGGCTCAGGCAGTGGCGGTTCGGGCGTCCACGACCGATGTAGAGGTCGTCCCCAATGCGGCAAGGGCCATCTTGAGCTGGCGGTTGGCGCCGACAAGATCGCCGCGGCCTTCCAGGATCTCGGCGTAGACGGCGCGGTTACGAGCCTTTCGCTCTGGCGCATTGACGAGCTCGAACAGCTGGAACGCCGCCTCGAACTCGGCATCCGCGGCATCGCTCTCGCCGTCCGCGTCCGCGATTCGGCCCAGCCACACGCGGGATTCGCCAACGTTGGCCGTCTCGCCCATGCGCTCGGCCACATCGCGCGCCGCGGCGGCATAGCGCGAGGCCGAGGCGAGGTTCGCTCGCGCGAGCTCGAGCTCGGCCATTGTCATCAGGATGTGCGCCTTCCCGGCTTCCAGCCCAAGCTCTTCGAACAGGCTCAGGGAGCGCTCTCCGTGACGGAAAGCGTTGCCGAGGTCGCCCTGGACAAATAAGAGGATCGCGAGGTTGTTCTCGCTGATGGCGATCATGCGCTTGTCGCGAAGCGTCTCGTAGATCGCCATCGCGCGATGCGCGTAGCGAGCAGCCTGCGCGAGCTGGCCCAGCTCCTGGTAGCTGAGGCTCAGGTTGCCGTACACCATCGAAAGCTGCCTCAGGTCCTGGATCGAGGTGCCGATCGCCACCGACTCCTCGAGCGCCGCGATCGATTTCGAGTAGTCGTGTCGCTGCCCATGCGCGACGCCAAGAATGAAGAGCAGCCTGGCCTCCGTCGTGCTCGGCACGGGGCTCAGGGAACGGCATAAGGCCAGCGCTTCCTCGGCCAGGTTGAGGGCGCCGGGATCCTGCATGATCGTGGCGGCGCCGGCTTCGTTGCCCATCGCCTCGGCGGCCATCAACACGTCTTTGGCATGCTCGAAGTAGGCTCGCGCCGCGGACGCGTGGCTGCGGGCGCGGACAGGGTGACCAAGCCTGATGTGGGCCAGCGAGAGGTGGACCCTCGCGTGCGCCGCCAATCGGGCGTCGCTTGTGGCTGCGACCAGCCTGTCGGCCGCTTCAATCGCCGCGGCCGGATCGCCGGTGGCGATCAGCCGCTCGATCTCGACGAGCGCCGCGGCCGGGTCGACGCTGACTGCCCCGGACTGGCCGAGGAAGAAGTCGAGAGGCTTGTTCGTCCGCTCGGCGATCAGGCGCAAGGTCTCGATCGACGGTTTTGCCTTGCCCGTCTCCACGAAATAGATCGCGGTCCGGCTGATGTCGTTGCGCGCTACCTGGCCAAGGCTGAGACCGCTTTCCAGGCGCGCCTGCTTCGCGCTGCCCGGCCTGATCTCCACCCCACGCCGGCGCCCACGGCGGCGGCTGGAGGCGACGTTCTCCTGCCGCCTCGGACTGCCCGGCTCGGATGCGTGCAGAAGCACGTCTGACATGGCCGTCAGATTAACGGAGTTTACAAATCACTTGACACGCTTAGACCGAGCGAGTTTCGCTCAGCAGCAGATGGTCCCGCCGTCGGCTCCGACGGAGATCGCCGTGGCCAGCAGCGTCAAGGTCGCCAACATGGCGGCGAAGAGCAGCTTGCGCATTGAGAATTCACCTCCTTTGCCGTCCGGCCCAGGGTTCAAAGTTCCGAAAGAAGTCCCGCCTACTCGATCGACGCCGCGGCGGTCCAGGGCGCGGTCCGCTGCATCCAGCGACCCGCAAGGCCCCAGGCCGTCACGGCCAACTTCACCCCACCCGCGACCGCAGCCACGGTCGCCATGCCGGCCTTCAGCGCGCCGGCGATGAGCCCCAAAACAAACAGAGCCGGCAGCACAGCCAGGCCCACGGCCACTCCCACGACCGCAAGTGCGGCGATGGTGCGAGCGGCGCTCGCGGCGTGGGCCGACCCCTCCTGGTCAGCCATACCCGCCGGCTCCCGCTGGCCCAAATCCGCCGGAATCGCAGTCCTCCACTTAGCCGTGCTCCACACCCACGCGGCTGTGCTACAAGTAACTGCCCCGCCATGTTAAATGAAACCAGCCGTCACTTAACAGAGGCCGGGGAATTTTCGCTTAGGCGGATCGACCTTGAGTAGCCGCGCATACGCTCCACGGGTGCAGCAGACGGCGATCCTTGCCGGCCCTCAGCGCCGGCCGCTGACGGTCACCGGCCTCGGAATCGAGGGGTGGGCGCCCTTTGCCGCGGCTGCCGCGGCTGCCGCAGCGATATCGGTGCTTTTCGCCGGTTGGCCAGCGGGCCACTGGATCAGCGACTCGGCAACGGTCAGCATCGACGATATCGGCGAGGCTGTCGCCGCCTTCGTGGCGGCGGCGAGCTGCGGATTCGCTTCCGCCCGTACGTCCGGTCGAACTCGCGTCGCGTGGGGGCTCTTCGCCCTGTCCGCCCTGAGCTGGGCTGTCGGCGAGGTCGTCTGGTCCGTCTACGAGGTGGGTATGGGCGTCGAGGTCCCGTTCCCGTCCCTGGCCGACGCCGGATTCCTGGTGGCGATCCCGTTTGCAGTCGCCGGGGTGCTCGCCTTCACTTCGGCGCCAACGCGCCTCGCAACGCGGGGCGAGACCGTGCTCGCGGGCTCGATCGTGGCTCTGTCCCTGCTCTTCGTCGCCTGGGCCGCCGGCCTGAGCAACGTTTACGCCACGTCGACGCAGTCTCTGGCAACGCAAGTCATCGCGCTCGCCTACCCGGTGGGGGACATCATCATCGCCACGACCCTGGTGGTCGCCCTCCGGCGCGCGCGCCGCGCGGACGTCGGGCGCATGCTGCTGCTGATCGGCGGCCTGGCGTGCAACGCGCTCGCTGACAGCGCGTTCGCCTACATGACGGCCAACGGCACCTACGGCGTCCTGGGCAGCGCGCTCGACACCGGTTGGGTGGTCGGCTATCTGCTGATCGCGCTGGCGCCGCTATGGCCAGCGCGGCCGACGGGAACCGAAGCTCCCGAGGGACCGATCGAGCTCTGGCAGCTTGGGCTCCCCTGGGTCGCCGTGCTCGCGGCCGCCGTCACCGTGATCAGGATGGGCGCCCTCGGGCAGACCCTCGACCCGTTCGCGAGCGCCCTCGCGGGGGGCATCGGCGTCCTCCTCGTGGCCAATCAGGTCCTCACCCATCGCGACTCGCTCGACCTGCTCGACCAGAGCCGTCGGATGGAGGCTCAGCTGGCGCGCCGCAACAACCTGCTCGACCAGATCGTGAGCCACGCGCCGCTGGGCATCGCAAGGGTCGGCACCGACATGAAGATCATCGACGTCAACCCGCGCATGGCGGCTCTCCTCCGCATCGAGCCGCAGAAGATGGTTGGCACCGCGGTGGCGGACTATCTCCGCCAGGACGAGTTCGAGCGCGTTTTCGAGGTCTTCCAACCGCTGTGGAGAGGAGCCGTCGACACCGTCGAGTCCGACAGCCACGCCATCCGTGCGGACCATTCGGAGGTCTGGCTGCACTGGAGCGCGACGGGCGTGCGGAACGCGAGCGGTCGCATCGATTACTTCATCGCGATGTATGAAGACAACGACGCCGAGCACGCGGCCAACGAGGCCGCGGCCGCGCACCTGGCCGGCCTGGAGCGGCTGAACCGTTTGAAGAGCGAGTTCGTGTCGCTGGTGAGCCACGAGTTCCGCACAGCGCTGGTCGGCATCTCAGGATTCAGCGAGATGATCCGCGACGAAGACGTCTCCCTGGATGAGGCCAAGGTGTATGCGGGCGACATCAACAAAGACGCCGAACGGCTCAACCGGATGATCAACGATATGCTCGATCTCGACCGCATCGAGGCGGGACGGTTGACTCTCCACCACCAAACCGTCGACATGAACAACTTGGTCGAGGATGCGGTCGACAGGGCGCGCGCGTCCAGCGCGCGTCACACCTTCACCTGCAACCTGGCGGTCGAGAAGCCAGTCGTGCAGGCCGATCCAGACCGCATCGCCCAGGTTCTCTCCAACCTTCTCAGCAACGCGATCAAGTACTCGCCCGACGGCGGCGACATCGCCGTCACGAGCCTGGCACGAGACGGTGTCGTCGAGGTGAGCGTCCACGACCACGGCGTCGGCATCGCGCCCGAGTTCGTGGACCGGTTGTTCAGCCGGTATGAACGCTACGAAAAGTCCGCGAGCAAGATCATCGGCACCGGGCTCGGGCTTGCCATCTCGCGGCAGATCGTCGAGATGCACGGCGGCAAGATCTGGGTCGAGAGCAAACAGGGGGACGGATCTGATTTCCGGTTCACGATCCCTGTCGGGCAGGTCCAGAGCTGATGTCAAAGGTGCTCGTCGTGGACGACCGCGACTCCGAGACCGAGCTGCTCAAGGCTTACCTCGAGGACTCCGTCGACGAAGTCCGTGCGCTCACCGACTCCCGTCAGATCGAAGAGGTCTTCGCCGAGTTCGAACCAGACGTTGTCATCCTCGACCTCCACATGCCCGACCCCGATGGCTTCGAGGTCTTACGCCGGCTCAGAGGCGCGCGCTCGAGCCTCGGCTTCCTGCCAGTGCTGGTGCTGACCAACGACGAAAGCCACGTCGCGCGCAACAGCGCCTTGATCCTCGGCGCCGACGAATTCTTGACCAAGCCGGTCGACCGCGAAGAGCTTGTGTTGCGCGTGCGTAACCTGCTGCGCACGCGCGAGCTGTTCGTCGAGGCGCGCGAGGGTAGGAACGACTAGCCGGTCACCGGGATTGGAAGCCTGTCTCGCGCGCGAGCCTGCGCACGCTCCAGCTGCGGTACACGGCACCGCCAACCGCGACCAACACGCCGAACGTGAAGATGAGTGTGCCGATCACGTTGACTTGCGGCGGCACGCCCTCACGCGTCGCGCCGAAGACCCACAACGGGAAGGTCTGTGTGTTCCCCGCGACAAAGCTGGTGATGACGTAGTCGTCGAGGGAGATCGCGAGCGCCAGGAGCGCGGCCGCGAGCACGCCCGGAAAGATCACCGGCAAGGTGATCAGGAAAAAGGTGACGACTGGGGTGGCGCCCAGGTCTTGCGCGGCCTCCTCCAGCGCCGGATCAGTGCCGGCCAGCCGCGCCCCGACCGTGATCGCGACGAAGGGGATCGTGAACATCACCTGGGCCAAGACGATCGTCACATAACCAAGTCCGACACCATAGGTGACGAAAAGCGTGAGGAGCGCCGAGCCGACGACAACCTCTGACGCGGCGATGTTCATGATCAGCACGGAGTTGAGGATCGTCTTCCCGCGGAAGTCGTAGCGGTGCGATGCAAGCGCGAGCATCGTCCCGAGCGAGGTGGAGATTAGCGTGGCGGTGAGCGCTGTCCACAGCGACGTCAGCGCGGCCGACGTCAACGTGGGGATTCCGAATGGATGCATGAACCATCTCAGCGTGAAACCGGCCCACGTGAAGTTGAACTTGCCGTGGGTGTCGTTGAAGCCGAATACCATCATCACGAAGATCGGGGCGAACAGCCACAGGATCACGAGGTGGGCGTAGGCCGGCAGGATGAGCCGACTGGGCCGGATGCGGCTTCGAGAGACGGCCGCCGCCACCGGTGTCTGGCGCGGCTGCGCAGCGGCAGGAACGGCCGTGCTCACCGGGCCCTCACGAGCTCATCGGTCCCGAACAGCCGCTGATAGAGGAGCAGCATCGCCAGCAAGCCGAGCATGAAGACGAACGCGAGGGCCGACGCGAGCGGATAGTTCGCACTCACCTCGAACTGCTGCTCGATGACGCGGCCGATCATCGTGGTCCCCGCCCCGCCCAGGAGCGTCTGGTTGACGAAGTCGGCGGTGGCGGGAATCCCCGTGAGCAGCACTCCCGCGAAGACGCCCGGGATCGACAGCGGAAAGATGACCCGACGGAAAACCTCGACGCGGTTGGCGAAGAGGTCCTCGGCCGCCTCGATCAGGCGGCGGTCGATCTTCTCGAGCGACGCGTAGATCGGCAGCAGCATGTAGGGAAAGAAGGTGTATGCCAGCCCGAACGTGACGGCGATCGGCGTCGCGAGCACGCGGAAGTCGGACGGGATGAGGTGAGCGGACTTGAGCGGACCGAGGATCGGTCCGTCGTCGCCCATCAAGGTCTCCCATGACAGCGTGCGGAGCACGAACGACACAAAAAACGGAAGCAGGATGATCAGCAGGTAGGCAGACTTGCGGGGACCTGCGTGGAAGGCGATCCAGTAGGCGGCCGGGTAGGCGAGCAGGAAGGCGATAAGCGTCGCCGACGCCCCGTATTCGAGTGAGTGCGAGTACTGGGTGGCGTAAAGCCCGAGGCCGTAGGTGTAGTTGTTGAAGTTCCAGGTGAATTGAAAGCCGGCGACGAAATCGCCTGACATCAGCGACGTGACGGCAAGAGTCAGCAGCGGAAACAGGAAGAAGATCAGCAGCCACGCGACTCCAGGAAAGATGAGGAGGTAAGGCGCCAGCGCCCGCCCCCATCGCGTGGTGAGCGCCGGCCGCCTTACTGTCGCAGTGCCTACGGCCACTCGACTTTCAGGAGAGGATGACCGCGTTGAAGATGTCGTTCCACTGGGTCGCCTCGGCGGGGTTGAGCGTGCGGTAGTAGTACGTCTTGGCCAGGTCGGCGTCGGTTGGGAACACGGCCGAGCTGTTTGCCGTGTCCGTCAGCGACTGTTTCGTGTCCGCGTCGGTCGCGGCGGCCGCGTCCTGCTCGACCACGGCCTTGGCGCCCGGCACCGGGGTGATGTAGTTGATGGCCTCGGCCAGCTCGGCGGCGACCTTGGGGTCGTAGACGTAGTTCATGTAAGTGATGGCGTCGACCGGATGCGCGGCGCCGACCGGTATGCACATGTTGTCGGTCCAGATCAGCCCCCCTTCCTTGGGCAGGATGAACTTCAAATCCTCGTTGCCGGCCGAGAGGTTCGCCTGGTACACGTCGCCAGACCACGCCATGCTGATCACGGTGTCGCCGGCGCTGAGCGCCTTGATGTAGCTCTGGTCGTAGAACTTGCGCAGGATGCCTGAGTCACGCTGCTGCTTCAGCTTGTCGGCAGCTTTCTGCCAGTCGCTCGGCTTGGAGTTGTCCGGCTTGATGCCCATGCCGAGGAGCGTCAGGTTGCCCGTGTCCTGGGTGAAGGTGAACATCCCCACCTTGCCCTTAAAGGCCGGGTCGAACAGGTCGTTGTAGCTGGTGATCTCGCGGCTGATCTTCTTGGTGTTGTAAGCGATGCCGGTGAAGCCGGACTGCCAGGGGATCGTGAACCTGTTGCCCGGATCGAACGAGCGGTTCTGAACGCGCTTGGAGCCGTTCTTGTAGAAGTTCGGCAGCTTGGAGGGGTCGAGCTCGACCAGCCAGTGCTTCAGCATCAGGTTGGTCAGCTGGATGCTGTTGGTGATCACGATGATGTCGTAGCCGATCGGGGTGCCGGCCTGCAGCTGGGGCGCGATCTTGGCGAAGAACTCGGCGATGTCCTGGATCGGCTCGCTGTAGTTGACCTTGATCCCGGTCTCCTTGGTGAACTCCACCAGGGACGGATAGGTCGTGTTGCCGGCCGAGTCCACGGCTGTGTCGATGTAAAGGGGCCAGCTGCCAAAGTCGAGCGTGCCGGTCTTCTTGGCCTTGTCCCACACCCAGTTCTGGTGCGTGGCCGCCGACGGCTGGTTGCCGCCGATCCCGCACGCGGCGAGGAACGCGCCAAGGCTGATGGCGCCCGCGCCCGCGAGCGCACCGCGGCGGGTGATCCGGCGCTGCGTCAGGCCCCGCAGAAATGCAGCGTCGAGGAATTCGGGCAGCTCTCGCAGTGTCGTCATGTATTACCTCTCACTTGTCTTGTCGACCCGTTTGATGGTTCGTCGGCGTGGGTTGGGCCATGCCGTCCGCCGGGATCACGAACGTGTGCTCAGGCTTCCAGGCCACCCGGACCTTCTCGCCAGGGCCGGCGATCGGACCGCCCCCGGCGTTCCGGTCGAACGCGGAAAGCTGCCTGCCTCCGCCGGCGTCGAAAAAGTACTGATAGCTGACTCCCACGAAGACCGCGTTGCGGAGGATGGCCGCGATCGAGTTGTGGTCGGACGGCGCCTCCCGGCCGTCAGGGTACAGGTGCAGCTTCTCCGGGCGGATGCCGACCTTCAGCTTGTCCCCCACCAGGGCTGAAGGCGGCGCGGGAATCCGGATGGAGTCGCCGCCGGCGAGCTCGACCGATCCCCAGCCGTCAAGCGTGCCCCGATAGACACCGTCGAGCAGGTTCGACGCCCCGAGGAACTCCGCGACGAACTGCGTCGCCGGCCGTTCGTAGACATCCTCCGGGCGGCCGAGCTGCTCGATGCGGCCGTGGTTCATGACCGCGATGCGATCCGAGATCGTCATCGCCTCTTCCTGGTCGTGCGTGACGAAGATGAACGTGATGCCCACCTCGCCCTGGATTCGCTTGAGCTCAAGCTGCATCTGCTTGCGCAACTTGAGGTCTAGCGCGCCCAAAGGCTCGTCGAGCAAGAGGACCTGCGGGTGGTTGACGAGCGAGCGGGCCAGCGCGACCCTCTGCTGCTGTCCGCCCGAGAGCTGTCCCGGCCGCCGTTTGCCGTAACCGGCCAGGCTCACGAGCTCCAGAGCCTCCTGGACGCGGCGGTTGACTTCAGCGCCGCCAACATGCCGCCGTCGGAGACCGAAGGCCACGTTGTCGAAGACGTTCAGGTGCGGGAAGAGGCCGTACGACTGGAAGACGGTGTTCACGTCGCGGCGGTACGCGGGCAGGTCGGTCACGTCGCGCCCGTCGAGGCGTACCACGCCCTCGCTCGGCGCATCAAACCCCCCGATCATGCGCAGGGTCGTGGTCTTGCCGCAGCCTGACGGCCCGAGCATGCTGAAGAACTCCCCGCGCATGACGTCGAGGCTGAGGTCATCGACCGCGACCACCCCGCCGAACCTCTTGCTCACGTGGTCGAGGACCACGACAGCGTCGGTGGCGGAGGCCGAGTGCTGGCGCCCGGCCGTGGGCGCCGCGGTCTTTTCGACCTGCATGCCGAGCCACTGTAGCGTCCAGCCGACGTTCTGGCGAGTAGGGCGCGACAATGGGGACCATCCCGATGGCTGCCACCACGACGCGAGAAGTACCGAAGGCCCGCGTTCTCGAGCTCACCGCGGTCGAAGAGGAGCGTTTCCGCAAGGCGCGTGCGCGCTCGAAGCAGCTGTGGGAAGACGCGCGAAAGGTGCTCCCTCGGGGCGTCCCGTCGTCCTTCCAGGACGCCGCGCCGCAGCCGATCTTCATCGAGCACGGCAAGGGCAGCCTTGTGTGGGACGTGGACGGCAACGAATACGTCGACTTTCACAACGGCTTCGGCGTCATGGTGGTCGGCCACGCCCACCCGAAGATCGTCGACGCCGTCCAGCGGCAGATCGAGCGCGGCTCCCACTTCGCGCAACCCGTCGAGGACGCTGTCGTCGTCGCCAACGAGCTGGCGCGGCGCTTCCGCCAGCCCAAGTGGCGGTTCACAAACTCAGGCACCGAATCGACCCTCGACGCCGTCCGGATCGCGCGCGGCTTCACCGGTCGTGAGCGCCTGATCAAGATCGAGGCGTCCTACCACGGGCACCACGACGCGCTCATGGTGTCGGTCGAACCGCCGCCTGACCTGATGGGCGCTCCTGATCATCCCGCCTCCGTCCCGCAGAGCGAGGGAATCCCGGCCGCCATCGTCGAGCTGACTACGGTCGTGCCCTTCAACGACCTGGACGCGCTGGAGACGGCGTTCGTCCAGCACGCGGGCGAGGTCGCGGCGGTGATCGTGGAACCGGCGATGATGAACGTGGGCATCGTGCTGCCGGACGCCGGCTATCTCGGCAAGCTCAAGGAGATCGCGCACCGCCACGGCGCGCTTTTGATCTTCGACGAGGTCAAGACCGGTGTGACGATCGCGCCCGGCGGCGCCACCGACCGCTTTCAGGTCACGCCCGACCTGGTCGCTCTCGCGAAGGCCATCGGCGGCGGTCTCCCGTGCGGCGCCGTCGGGGGCCGCGAGGACGTGATGGGCGTGGTCGAAGAAAAACGTGTCGCGCAAATGGGCACGTTCAACGGCAACCCGCTGACGATGGCCGCCTCGCGCGTGACGCTGCTCGAGATCCTCGACGGCAACGCATACGCGCACTTCGACGCGCTGGCCGAGACGCTGCAGGGCGGGCTCGACGAGGCAATCGGCAGCTACGAGCTGCCGTTCCACGTGACCACGCTGGCCGCCCGCGGTGGTGTCACCTATCGCGCCCAGCGCGTGCGCAACTACCGGGATTACCTCGAGATCGACAAGTCGCTGGCGTACCTGAGCTGGCTCTACCAGTCCAACCGCGGCGTGCTGATGGCACCGGGCGCGGAGGAGAACTGGACGCTGTCGGTCCAGCATTCTGCTGAGGACGTGCAGCGCTACGTGGACAACTTCGCCGAGATGGCCAAAGACTTCCGCCACTAAGAACTTGACTCGACTCGGTGGGATGTTCGGGCCGGACGTGACCTTCCTCGGCGTGCCGCGCTGCGACCTCGATGACCTCTCCACGTTCGAGGGCGCGGACATCGTCATCATCGGCGCCCCCTACGACGCCGGCACCTCGTATCGCGCCGGCGCCAGGTTCGGCCCGAAGATGATCCGCACCACCGACTACCTTCCACACGACGCATCGCGGCCGCACCTGACCCTTCGCGTCGATCCACTCCAGGACCTACGGGTCGTCGACGCCGGGGACATCGAGATGGCGGGGGTCGAGGGCCAGGCTGCGCTCAACGCGCTCGAGCGCGCGGTCCAGACCGCGGCGGAAGCGGGTGCCATACCACTTGTGCTCGGAGGCGACCACACGATCACCTGGCCGGACGTCACCGGCGTGGCCCGCGCGAAAGGGTGGGGCCGTGTGTCTGTGATCCACTTCGACGCGCACGCGGACACCGGCGACGTGCAGTGGGGCAGCCTCATCGGGCACGGTCTGCCGATGCGCCGGCTGATCGAGTCCGGCGCGTGTCGGGGCGACCGATTTCTTCAGATCGGGCTGC